>Ga0265295_1000032_pt1 | contig 277845 bp, 255 predicted proteins | sample Munlansysbiofilm_FD_192503 | JGI IMG/M metagenome (GOLD analysis project Ga0265295, IMG submission 192503) | Leachate microbial communities from a municipal landfill in Southern Ontario, Canada - Methane capture system biofilm | ecosystem: Engineered > Solid waste > Landfill > Unclassified ...
TTTCTGTTGCTGAATGTCAGGACCGCGCATATTTCCACCTGTTTGTCAGTTATTCCAATTGGTTGGATAATACACGGTATTGTTTTACATGTCCCGTTGTTTATGAGTTTTTCAACAGCCTGCTAATGGATAACCATTGCAGAGAGATTGAATAAGCCATTCTCTATTTATACTTTCTAATAGGGGGGCAGTATCACCCAGATTGGCTTTAACAATCCATTCCCAGCCCCACCTCCAATACTCAGGGGCGTGCGTATTGATCCAAGTTTGAGAGATCCTATTTAGCCTATCTCTTGACTGAACGAAGATGTCCTTGCGTCTTAAGTATACAAATAGGCTGCCATGGAATGGAGATATCCCACTTAGTTTTTGTTTTACAAGATGTTGAATTTCTGAAAAAGCATTTTGAAAAGTAAGACTATTATCTTCAAAACAAAGGCTTAAGTGCGTTTTATCCGGCCAGGAAAAATCCGCATTCGCTATAAGAAGAAGAATTTCTTTTGCTCCTGCAGATAGTGATACCCATAAGTTCTCATAATATTCATGGATATCACCATCAGGGCATGTAGGGAGCCGCTCTACATCATATTTGCTAATACTCTTATCCGCTGACTGTAGGCTATTTATTGAATAAATGATATGAAGCGGGTATCCATGTGAAATATTGAGTAGTGTTTGCGAGATATCCACTATTTCACTACGCTGGTGATCATCATCCCCAATAACTTTGATTTCTTCATTAGACACCATGAAGTCTAGCCTCGACTTGATGGCATCAAGTCCCATAGGGGGGATATCGAGCCAAGTGCCTTCTCTTGGTGCTGAACGTAACAAAGAGTTGGGAAGATGCTCATCGCTTATTGGCTGTGTTCCAAAAAGCAGACAAACCTTATCTTTGAAAGGAACGATTCGATTAACTAAGTGCTCAAGTTGGCTTATATCTGTTCTTTCACGATAAACATGATCTAATCCATCAATTATGATCACTAGTGTTTTGTTGTTTTCTGCTGCCTTATCTGTCGCTTTACTTACCCACTCCTCCAGCTGCTCAGACTCAGGATCGTCGTTAGCGAAGTCATTGGGATAAAGGGTTTTGATCTGACTTTTCAATGACTGGGCCGCATCATTAAATGCAATTCTCTCGCCAATAAACTGGGGAGATAAATAATAATGATGTCGAATAACGGGCGTTTTTGCTTCTATTAGTTGGTCGGTCAAATAAGACAGATAGGTACTTTTCCCCATTCCTGGTAATCCGGAGATAACATGACAACCTGACTTGGTGGTTCTGTTAAGAATCTCATTATGAAATTCCTCTGTTGGTGGTCTGTATCCACCAGGTACTTCAAAAAATTGGGAAATAGTTCTCTTAAAGCCGGGAGACAAAATTTCACGTATGTGTTTAAGGTAAATTTTTCCATCCGGTGCTGGTTCATTTTTCCACGAAGCCCAACGCTCAACATTTTTTAATAACTGTAGCCAACCTTCATTGTTAGCATGGTCTGGACAAGCGAATCCTGTAATTGGCGCTCTAAACTGTCAATTTTCTTTTGACTATGTTCAAAAATGAGGTTTATGAAGAAAGCTATGGCCCTATCTTCACTACCGAGTTGGGCCAATATCTTCGACTTGATATCATCTGGAACTAGACTGTATTCGACTTTATTATTTTTTAGGCAATTTGATAAAAGCTGATCAGGTATCCTATTTGTAATTAGCTTGGCTATGGATATCTCACCAGAAAGGCCAAACTTCTCAATGTCAGTAGACCATTTTTCAATTAGAGATGTCCCCCTACCTTTTTTCTTGAGTAGCCAATCGAAACTTAACCGCAAGTCGTCTCGTTCAGGGTCAATTGTGAATTTGACTTGGTAAAGTTCATATTTCCCATCGGAAGTAAAACAAATAACATCATCAAGACTTTTAACGCCTTCAAGATTCTGGTTGCCCTCTATGCTTACCCATTGATATTTCTTTGGATCATGAAACCAATCTATCAGTATGCGAATACACATGAAGTCTTGGTATGTGTATCCAACGCGTGTCAGTTGTGAGGGTTTAATTCTTGATGGTGCTACCAAAATGACAATCCTTTTTATGAAACCAACTCATTAATCGCGGTGCTGACCGACGCCGTGATTATGTAGTTTCTCGATAACAAACACAATATTACACAAGCCCAACAACGCCCCTGTGTCAGCAAAGGGCCACGGTTTACAGACAAGCTGTAACCGGGCGAAGTTAAGCATTTTTTACCTCCCCCGAATAAAACACCCTGGTCATTTTCGTGCAATCAATACTTTCCTGTATCCCGGATACCGCTCTTTGCGAAAATATCTGTCAAAACACAGCAGTGACTCTATTCGTCGGCAGCTCTCACTCTTCTGCAACCACGGCAGAGGCTTCATGACGCGACATCCGTGACAAAAGATGTTGACCGTATTACTGATACTGTTGAGACCAAACACATGTACCTCTCGACAACAACAGCCCCCTGCTGTCTGTTGGGGGAAAATATATAAAACACGATCAAGCCGTTCTTACCCTGCACAGCAGCCCGGATATCTCGGCCCACTTGCAGGACAAACGGAACGTTACAATGGAGAAAAGCCATGCAGTTTGAAGGAACCACCTACAGACCACCAATGGAAGCAGACAACATGCTGCTGCAGGTAACAGTCGGATGTGCGCACAACAAGTGCACGTTTTGCAACATGTACCGTGATGTCAGGTTTCGGGTAATAGACCTGGAGCAGATAGAGCGCGATCTCATCGAAGCGCGTCAGATCTACCGGCAGGCCAAACGTATCTTTCTGGTCAATGGTGATGCCTTTGTGCTGCCTGCCCACCGCCTTGTTGCCATTGCGCAGCGCATCAACCATTACTTTCCTGAATGTACCACCATCACCATGTACGCATCTATTCGAGACATTCGCACCAAAACAGATGCCCAGTTACGCGAGCTTAAATCATACGGCATAAATGACCTCTATATCGGCATTGAATCGGGTTGTGAAAGCGTGGTACAACGCCTCAACAAAGGGCACTCGGTTGCTGAAGCCAAAAAAGAACTTGCGCGACTGAACACGGTGGGTATCAACCATATGGCCCTGCTCATGTTAGGTGTTGCCGGCAAAGGCAACGGGATGGAGAATGCCCGCCAAACAGCCTTGTTTTTAAACGAGACAAAACCAAAACTGATCTGGGCGGGTACGCTTGCACTCTTTAACGGCACAGAGTTACACCAGGCAACTCAACGAGGCGAATTTCAACCGCCGACCGAATATGAGATCCTTGAAGAGGAAAAAGAGCTCCTTCGCAGTATCCGGTTAGACGATGTTCCCTTTTATGGCAACCATCCCACAAACCTGGTCAAACTGTACGGTCTGCTGCCGCGAGACAGCATGCAAATGATCCAGGCCATTGATCGTGCCATTGAACACTATGGAAAACAGGCCCTTTTAACAACCTTTGACAGAAGCTCTCTCTGAGATATCCTCCATACCTGTGCTTTAAGCAGGGCAATGTATCTGCCAAACCAATGCAAGCTCTCCGGTTTCTTCTCCCCTTTCTCAAGCCGTACAAACGTCTTGCCATTGGTGCACTTATCTGCCTTGTGGGCCTGGTGATCTTTGACCTTTCCATTCCCCGGCTCGTTCAACGCATCATTGATCAGGGTATTCGCGTCCACGATCAGGAGGTGGTGCTCTACACCGGACTTTTAATGCTGTGCATCTCTCTGCTCAGCCTTGCCATGGCAGTGGCCAACAACTACCTGTCGGTCAAGGTCGGTGAAGGTGTGGCCCGCGACCTGCGTGAGGCGGTCTTTCTTCAGATTCAAGACTTAAGCTTTGGTAACCTTGACCGCATGCAGACCGGCGGTCTGATGGTTCGACTGGCCAGTGATACTGCTGCAGTGCAACGGATTGTCAACATCAGTCTGCGTATCGGCACCCGGGCTCCCCTGCTCATGCTCGGCAGTCTCCTCCTCATGGTGGATACCAGCCCCTCTCTTGCTCTGCGGCTGCTGCCGTTAATCCTGCTGACGCTTGCCATTGTCACCGTGTTTATGCTCCGTATGGAACCTTTATTCTTAATGGTGCAGCAGCAGTTTGATCGCCTCAACATCGTACTTCAGGAAAATATCTCCGGCGTGCGTCTTATCAAGGCTTTTGTCCGTGCTGATCACGAACGCGCACGGTTTAGTGAGGTCAACACCGTTTTTACCGGTTATTCAATTCGTATTCTCCGAACCATCTCCACCATGTCACCACTGCTCACCCTGTGTGTCAACGCCGGTATTGTCCTGGTTATCTGGCATGGCGGGCTGGCTGCAATCCAGGGCGAGCTGACAGTGGGACAGATTGTAGCCTTTACCAACTACCTGCTGACCACCCTGACCCCACTGGCAATGATGGCCATGCTCTCCAATGCCTGGGCCAACGGTCTGGCCTCAATCAGACGTATTAAAGAACTTCTGGAGACAGTTCCTGAAGTGACGGATATGGCAACAGGCGTTGCGACACCCTTGTCTGCTCTGGGGGAAGGCCCTTTGGGGGTCAGTTTTTGTGGAGTCAGCTTTCGCTACAATCAGGTTGATCCCGCAGGTAACGGTGAAAAAGGCGAATGGATCTTGTGTGACATTGACCTTGCAGTCAAACCAGGCAGCACAGTGGCCATACTGGGAGCCACCGGTGCCGGTAAATCGACTCTTATCAACCTGATACCAAGATTTTACGATGTCAGCTACGGCAGCATTCTGGTCAATGGTGTGGATATTCGAGAGCTTCGTCAACAGGATCTGCGAGCTCTCATTGCCGTGGTGCCGCAGGAAACCATTCTCTTCTCCGGCACTGTGGCCGACAACATCCGGTATGGAAAACCAGGGGCCACCTTAACCGAAGTTGAAACCGCTGCCCGTGCGGCCCAGGCCCATGACTTTATTGTACGTCTTCCCGAGAGGTATGAAACCCGTATCGAAGAACGCGGCGGCAACCTCTCCGGTGGGCAGCGGCAGCGTGTTGCCATTGCCCGTGCCATACTGTGCCAACCCCGGCTGCTTATTCTTGACGACAGTACCAGCGCCCTTGATGTAGACACCGAAGCACGATTGCAGCAGGCCCTGACTCAACTGCCCTTTGCTCATACCAGTCTGCTGGTAGCGCAGCGGGTAAGCACGGTACTGGCAGCAGACAGCATCGTTATTCTTGACAGGGGGAGAGTTGTCAGTCAGGGAAGCCATGAGGAACTTCTTGCGCACTGTTCCATCTATCAGGAGATCTATGCCTCACAGCTCGGAGACCCTGAGCTGTCGGCGTCGATGTTCTCAGAGGCGGTGCAGCCATGAGTCAAGAGTCGGCTCCTCGCTCAGCCCGAGCAGGTCTGGCGCCGCCACGACCGGGTGCAGTCGGTCGGATCGAAACCGCAGTCAACCCGAAGGGAGCACTGCAACGACTGCTGCCCTACCTGCGCCCCTTTACCATCCGGTTAACACTGGTTGCCTGCAGTATTATCTGCGCCACCCTCTGCGGACTGGGCGGTCCCTATCTGATGGGCCGGGCTATCGACCAGTGTATCAGCGCCGGGATCACCGAAGGACTGTTGCCCATTATTTCCGGTATGGCTGTTGTGTATCTGTTGGCCAATGGGTTTCAACTGGCTGCCGCCTGGCTTATGGCCGGGGTCTCGCAACAGGCTTTACAGCAGCTGCGCAACAACCTTTTTACCCATATCCAGCGGTTACCGCTGGTTTTTTTTGATCGTCTTCCCGCCGGTGAGCTGATGAGCCGGCTGACCAACGACATCGATGCTGTTAATCAGGCGGTCTCGCAAAACGTAACCACCCTGCTTGCCGGTACCCTGTCGCTGGTCGGTATTGTGATTGCCATGTTTGTGCTTGATTTCCGGCTGGCACTGGCCACGCTTCTGGTCGTGCCGATCCTCCTTGGCTTTACCCGTTTTGTGGCTAAATACACCCGTAAAGGCTATCGGGAGCTGCAGGAACGGTTGGGCAACCTCAATGCCATCAGCGAAGAGGCCATTTCCGGACAAAAGGTGATCAAGGCCTTTGGCCGCGACCAGGCCGTGATCGACACCTTCAGGCAGGAAAACGAACAGGTGTACCGTGCCGGAGTCTATGCCAACACCTACAGTATGCTGCTTATGCCGGTCACCGGCGTGCTCGGTAATTTTTTTGTGATTATTCTTGCAGCTCTGGGTGGCTGTCTGGCTCTGCGCGGCATGGTCTCTGTGGGAGTGATTGCCACCTTCATCACCTATGGCCAAAACTTTATTCAGCCACTGCGTCTGCTGGCCAACATCTATAACTCCATCCAGGCTGCCCTGGCCGGAGCAGAACGCATCTTTGCCATCCTTGACACTCCACCGGAAAACGATCAGGGAAAACTCCTGCCGGATCCGATCCAAGGCGAAGTTATCTTCCAACAGGTGCAATTCGGCTATCTGCCGGATCATCCGGTGGTGCGGGAGATGAGTTTGAGTGTACAACCCGGTCAGACCGTAGCCCTGGTAGGGCCGACTGGTGCCGGCAAAACCACGGTCATGAATCTTCTGACGAGATTTTATGAAATCAACGGCGGTCGCATCCTGTTGGATGGCCACGACCTGCGTGATTTTGCCCCTTCGGAGTTACGGCAACGGATCGGTCTGGTGCCACAGGAGACCTTCTTATTTGCCCAATCCGTAATGGAGAATATCCGTTTCGGCCGACTTGAGGCCAGTGATGAGGAGTGTATCGAGGCAGCCCGACTTGCTGATGCCGATCACTTCATCCGGCAGTTACCCCACGGCTATCACACCGATCTTGCTGAACGGGCGGGCAACCTCAGCCAGGGACAACGACAGCTGCTTGCCATAGCCCGGGCCATTCTCGCCAGGCCTTCAATTCTTATTCTTGACGAGGCCACCAGCAGTGTGGACACACGCACCGAAGTGCGCATTCAACAGGCGCTTCTGCGCATTATGGAACGCCAGACCAGTTTTGTCATTGCCCACCGGCTCTCCACAATCCGGGATGCCGACCTGGTGGTGGTTATTGATGACGGCCGCATTGCTGAACAGGGCACCCATCAGCAACTCCTGGCAAAACAGGGTCTGTACCACCACCTCTACACCAGTCAGTTCAAGGGAAAGGCGATTTAACGGCACAACACACAAACTCCCCTCACTGCACAGCGATCTCAGTGAGGGGAGCGTTTCTCATCAGGCCTTTTTCATAACCAGCATGGTGGTCTGATATTCAATGACCTGCTGATCCCGCTGGTTGTATCCCTTATTTTTGTAAATAAACAAAAACCGTTCCGGATTTTTCGTTGGTCGAAGGTCAACAACTTCAGCATCAGCACGAAGTGTATCGCCAAACAAGACCGGAGAGGTGATCTTCATGTTGTCCACACCGATGTAGGCATAGATTTCATACCCATCCTGTGCCAGCAACTCGGCAATCGTATCCGCATGATGGACAAGGCCGTCAACCACCGAAAAAATAAGAGGCCCGGCCAGTGAACGCTCCTTAAACCAGGTGTTTTTTGCATACTCGGCATTACTGTGAACCGCCATGTTGAACCAGGTAAGCTGGTGCAGGAGGGAAAAATCGCCCTTATCCAGGGTTCTGGCGACACGACACGGAATCTTTGCTCCTGCTGTTACTGTACCCATTATCTCCTCCTTTTCATGTGTGTACTGCTGGTTTTGAGTTGACGCTTAAGCGTTGACATCAACCATGAGATGGCCGGTAATTTTTCCTGCCAGGAGTTCCCCGGCATACCGGGGGACGTCTTGCAGCGGGATGACGGTGTTGATGGTTGCCAGGGCTTCGTCGGAAATATCAGTGACCAGTCGCTCCCAGGCCGCAATTCTGCGAGGTGTCGGGCAACTCACCGAATCAACGCCTCTTAAACTCACACCGCGCAGGATAAAGGGCATAACAGTTGTGGACAGATCAAACCCACCGGCAAGTCCGCAGGCTGCCACACAGCCGCCATAGTTCAGCTCGGCCAGAATACGCGCCAACACCGTACTGCCGACATTATCAATGGCGCCTGCCCACTTCTGGGCTTCCAGCGGTGCCGGCGGCTTGGACCACTCCTCACCGCAGGCAACCTCCCGGGCTCCGATCTTTTTCAGATACGCATGAACAGAAGGTTCTTGCGATCGGGTCAGTGCTGTCACCTCATAGCCCAGCTTGTGAAGGATAGCCACTGCATTACCCCCCACGCCACCGGTGGCACCGGTAACAAGGATCGGCCCGCTGTCCGGCTTTACTCCGGCCTCTTCCAGCGTCATAACCATGAGCATGGCTGTGTACCCGGCAGTGCCGATGAGCATGGCCTTTCTCGTGTCCATTCCCTGGGGAAGATGGACAAGAAAATCAGATCTGATCTTCGCCATCTGCGAGTAGCCGCCCCAATAGCGCTCGCCGACACTCCAGCCGTTTAAAACAACCTTATCACCTGGTTTAAAGGCGACAGATTTTGATTCAACCACCGTACCGGCCAGATCAACGCCAGGCACAATGGGAAAGATGCGAAATATCTTGTTCCGATCGGCAAATCCCAGCCCCTCTTTATAGTTCACGGTTGAATAGTCGACCTGAATCAGCACATCTTCATCAGGCAGATCATCCACGCTCAGCTGTTTCAAGGACGAAACCAGCTCTTTACCTTCTCTCTCAACTACAAGGGCAGTAAAAGTATTGGTCGTTGTCATTGTCGCGCTCCTTTTGTGTAAACGTTTTTCTGCTGTTGTGCTGCCATCTTTTATGTACACCAGAAATCACTGTTGTCTTATAAAAAAAACACGCAAAGAACCGTCATCCTGAAAATCCGTGAAAGCACTGAACCACTGTTCAGTGCTGCTGTCGCATAAAATATACAGAAAAGAAGATTCGAAGAATATCATTGGTTTGGTTTTCCTGATAAGGAGACGTATCATGAAAGTTCATTCAATCTTCTGACAGGAGATGGAATCGTGGTTCCAGGCAAAACCGGAAGAAGTACGCTGCTTGAAAAGCATCATCCCTGGGGCTTCTCGAAATGTTGCACGTATCTCCGCAGTCGGTAGAGCGGAAACCGTAAACGGATCTATCGCATTTATTGCAAACTGAACCTGAATCAGAAACACTGGGCCGAAAAAACCGGGATGTCGATGTAGTACATTCAACCCGGCAAGCCAAATCAGAATGCATTCATTAATCGCTTTAACAAGACGTATCGAAACAAAGTTCTCGACCTGTACCTGTTTTGCAATCTGAATGAGATGAGAGAATCCGCCTGCTGGTGGAACAGCCAATATAACGAACAGCAGCACACGATTCCCCTGGGGACCTGACACCTGCGGACTGTCTGTCAAAACCGCTGAAAACTCTATTTTCGAACTGCCTTGACAGATAAGCTTACGTTTGCTCCTTGCATACACAATACTTAAAAAGTTCAGGATGAAAATAAGAAATCCCAAAGCTTGTTTTGGCACGATTGTTAAAACCCTGTGCGATAATCCCGGTCATAAATGTATCATCGTAACGCCCTGTCATCTACAGCCAAACCGGATGATGAGTAAAAACGTGTGGCATACATAACCAATGAGCAACCCATGAGCCGGCAGCAAATCCAGATCTTCACCAGCGCCTTGCACATCAAGGCCACTGGATAGGCCTTCTTATACTGCCGGATAAAGTCGAACCTCAGTTGGACTCTTTCGCAAAGAAGGCCGCGGCTTTTTTTAATATTTCTCGCTCCATCTGCAGCCGCTGATTCTTATTTTTCAACTGGCGGATCTCCGCCTTCAACTCGCGGTGGCTCTTTCCCGCCTCGCTGAGTTGCCGCTTTTCATCACGATACTCCCGAACCCAGCGCAGCGGGTCACGTTGGAAGGGCTGACACCAAGACGCCGGGCAACCTCGATGCCGCTGTAACCCTGCTCCAAAACCAGTCGGACGGCGTCCTCTTTGAATTCTTTGGTAAATCGCTGCCTGTTTCTTTTCTCACTCATCGGACGCCTCACTTTCGGTTAACTCACTCTTAGCAGGGTGTCCGGTTGAATTAAACCACTTCACTTTTATCTAATGGAGGCGTAAAAGGAAGCCTGACAGAGCCCCTCGATAAGGAAAGGCCCACGCTAACCCGGCTCAAACCGGTTTCTGGTCTTCTTGATCGGGGTTGTTTTGACGGGATCTGAGGCTGGAAGCTCCCGCAAATTATCACGGATAAAAGCGGCAAACTTTGTGTTATCGGCATGGTGGAAGGATTCCACCGATGCTTGGATCATCTCCTTTTGGGTTATGTTCTTCCATTCGATGAAATAGCCGTTTCTGTAAGCCAGGTGGTTGATGAACTCGCGCTGCGCTCTTCCGTTGCCCTCACGGAAAGGATGCAAGGCGTTTATCTCTCCAAGATAGTAGGCGGCACGCGCACTGAACGCGGCGGCATCCACTCCTTTCAGGTAGCCTTCATCGGCCAACTTCTCGAATACTGGCCGTGCCGCGCTAACAATGTGCTTGTGATTGGCAAAATAGCTGTTCTCTTTGGCCAGATCGATGTTTCTAAGTTCACCCGCCCATTCGTACACATCACAAAAAAGATGTTTGTGAATTGCTTTGAGGTGATCGAGATCAAAACGCCCTTTGATGGGGCTGTTGGCGAGTTGAAAGCTACGCCAAGCCGCCAAAGAGGCTTCCGCCTCCTTGAGCTCTTCCTCATCCGTAAGACCAAGTTTGTTTTTCAGAACGCCTGTCTCGGGATCAAGGTAATGGTCTTTGCCCTCGTATTTTGCCATGCATAAACCTGCGAACTGTGATGCGGATACCTTCCTCAATCTCAAGCTCGCCTCGGGCCGCTCGCTTCATCTCTGCGACGACATCCGGCGGAACTTCCAACCCTTCAAGCGTTTGCTGGGCCACGGCGTTCTCCACGGCCTTCAAATTATGGCTGATTTGTTGTTCTCTCGTCATCGGCATATCCCTCCATCTTCTTAATATAACATCTTTTTAAGAAGATTTCGCCTACATTTAGACAACCAACTGATTAGACAAAATAAATCATTTTGTCTAATTATCCCTTTCCGTCCCCGCAAGAAAGTTCAAAACAAGTTGTTCAAAGGGGGTATCCGATAACGGATACAGAGGTGGCTTCACCTGTTTGGACAGCATTTTTCATGAATGGATGTTCAGACAGCATTTTTCCAAACCCGATACATACGGCATCAACAGTTATTCCGGCCCTGAAAAGGAGTCTCGGACCTACGTGGAACTCAAAACGACCAACTGCGAAAAACATGACTCTGCCGGGTACCAGCGTGATTAAGTTGAAAAAACCAGATCATGTGCAAGAGAGCCCCTGGTCTGTAAACAGTCAGGTTTTAATCAATAAACTGACTGTTGATGACGATGAGTTGGCGCAGCCAGGACAGACCAGGTTCGTTGTCTGTGCGTTCGTGCCAGATAACGATGTGGGTATGGCTTTCCAGATCAAAGGGCAAAGGAAAAGCCACCAGACCGAACATCTTGATAAAGGATGCACCCAGCCGCCGGGGTATGGTCATAAGCAGGTCGGTGCCTTCCAAGGTTGCCAAGCCGCTGGCAAAGTTGGGCAAAAAGGCTCTGACATTCCGTTCATATCCCAGTTCATGGAGTTTTTTACGCAACAGATTGTCCCTGCTGTCGTTAATACTGACCTCAACATGCGGATATGCGAGGTAGTCTTCCATGGAAATACCCTGGGGCTGTGTCGCCGACGATGTCAGGGGGTGGTTTTTATGCATAACCCCCACAAATTTATCGCTGAGAAGGTCCACAGAGCGAAAGCGTTTCGGCGCAACATTGTTAATGATAAAACATAGATCCAAGCTTCCTTCTTCCAGAAAATCAAAAACGTTCCGGTGTACATTGCTGACATCCAACCGGATACCGGGTGCAACGGCCCTCAGCTTCTGAAACAGGCGGGGAAACATGGTCGATGCGGTAAAATCGGAAGCTGCCAGCCTGAACACACGGTTTTCCCGTGCCGGATCAAAACTGGCCCGGGCAAAAATGGAATCCGCTCTGGCCAGTACATCCTTTACCGGTTCTATCAATGTCTGAGCATGCGAGGTAAGCACAAGTCCGCTTTTTCCGCGGACAAAAAGCGGATCATCCAGGGACTCCCGCAGTCTGCGCAAGGCATGACTCACAGCGGGCTGGCTCAGGGAGAGGAGGTGCGCGGCCTTTGTCACTGAGCCGGTTTCCGCCACAGCGCGGAACACCACCAGTAAATTGAGATCCTTTCCCGCCAAGGTGCGTATTGAGGCAATGGTCTCCATGCAACCCTCTTAATTCATTTTATGCATAATTTCTCTTCAGTCTATTCATTTTACATATTCCAAGATGTTCTGTAAATCATATCACAAGACCTCGCCATAATCCGGCTCATATTGAGGAAGTGATATGAACATATTATTTGCCCATTGCAGAAAAATTTTCCTACCCTCCTGCCTTGCCTGCACTCTCGCTCTGACGGGTTGTACAAGCATGAGCAACCTCGGCCCCATGCTGGAACCCAAGCCTCTGGATCGTTACGAACTCTCCCGGAGTTTTGAAGCTATTGCTTCCGAGTGGCCCACTGACACATGGTGGAAGCAGTATGACGACCCCCAGCTGAACAGCATCATGCAGGAAGCTCTGGCGCAGGCGCCTTCCCTAGCCGCTGCCGCCGCCCGCGTCCGCCTTGCGGAAGCAACCATCAAGCAGAGCGGCTCCAGCCTGCTCCCCCAGATCAGCGGCAACGCCAATGTGACCCGTTCCTACCAGGAGACCGTTAGCGGTGAAGGCATGGAAAGGTGGAGCACCAACCCCAGAGCGACCCTTGACCTTGCCTGGGAGCTGGATTTCTTCGGACGTAACCGCAAGGCCCTGGAAGCGGCCCTTTCCAGCGAACAGGCTTCCAGAGCCGATGAAGCGCAGGCACGGCTGACCCTGACAGCCTCCATCGCATCCTCTTATGCCGAATTGATGGGACAGTACCGCCTGCATGAACTTGCCTTGCGAACCCTTGCCATCCGTGAAGAAAGCACCCGCCTGGTCTCACTGCGCCATGCTCAGGGTTTTGAAACCAAAGCAGCTCTTGAGCAGGCCGAAAGTACCGAATCCACGGCCCGTAGCCAGGTGATCCAGTCTGAAGAAGATATACGCCAGACCCAATTCGCCATTGCAGCCCTCATGGGAGCCGGCCCTGATCGCGGACTGCATATTCACCTGCCCGAAAGGCCCACTCTGAAAATACAGGGCCTGCCCAAAACCATTCTCTCCGACCTTTTGGGGCGCAGGCCGGATGTCGTGGCTTCCCGTTTTCAGACTGAAGCGGCCGCCTATCGGGTGGGCGAAACAAAGGCAGCCTTTTATCCCAGCTTCAATCTGACCGCCCTTTTCGGCCTTCAGTCCATCGGCATGTCCGATTTTATCGACCCGGCTTCGAAAATCGCCTCCTTCGGTCCCTCGCTTACCCTGCCCATCTTTCAGGGCGGGCGCCTTGAGGGCCAACACCTCGGCGCAAGGGCGGAATATGACGAAGCTGTGGCCAATTACGATGCCACAGTTGCCAATGCTTTACAGGAGGTGGCTTCGGCCCTGACAGGCATCCGCTCCGTCAACGACCAGACCGGACACGCCACGCTGGCGGAAGACAAAGCCCGCGAAGCCTATACACTGACCAAAACCCGGTATGAAGGCGGCCTCGCCACCTATCTGGAAGTACTGACCGCTGAAAATACCTATATCGCAGCCCGGCAGTCCTTCATTACTATTGAAACCCGCGCCTTCAGCCTGAATGTGTCTCTTATCAAGGCCCTTGGCGGAGGTATTGCAACCTCTTTCTAACCCGCCCGGTGTGCCCATGCCGGCCATCCAGGATAAGACTATAAAGGATAGACAACCATGAACCACGATACTCAAACTCCTGATACTCAGACTTCCGGTACCCAGACTCCCGGTGCCCAGCCTTCCACGGCCCCGGCTCTCCGAATCAAGACCTCGTTCAAACTTATCCCCTGGGCTGTTCTTGCCCTTACACTCGTCATGATTCTTCTGATGATCGTCCGCTGGGAATTCTTTGAAGCGTCTTCCAGGTTCCAATATACGAACAATGCCTATATTCAGGGCGATGTCACGCTGGTGGACGCCCAGATCAGCGGCTATGTGAAGTCGGTCAATTTTGCGGACTTCCAAAGGGTAAAAGCCAACGATCTGCTTGTGGAACTGATAGATGACGAATATCGCGCCACCGCCATGCGAGCCGAGGCCGAACTGGAACGGAGCAAATCCCAGCTTTTGAACCTTGACAACGAAGTAGCGTTGCAACAGGCCGCCATTGATCAGGCTCGGGCCGAGGCGGATCGCAGCGCCTCCTCTCTGGATCTTGCCAAACGCGACTATGACCGCTTCCGCGCTCTTTCCAGCACAGGTGCCGTTACCGGGCAGGAATTCGATAATGCCAAGACAGCCCTGGACGAAGCACTGGCCGCCTACCGTGCCAACAAGGCCGCCGTGGCATACGCCCAACGACAGCTTGAAGTGCTTGAGGGCGAAAGAGCCCAGCGACAGGCATCCCTTACAGCAGCGCAGGCCGATCTGGAAACCGCGAAGATCAACCTTGCCTATACCCGCATCATCGCCCCTGTGGACGGTCAGGTAAGTTCACGCAAAATCCAGGTCGGCACACTCGTCAACCCCGGAACCCAGGTTGCCGCTCTTGTACACGAGGCTGAGCCGTATATTATCGCCAACTACAAGGAAACCCAGCTTTCCCGTATGGCCGAAGGCCAGACGGTTCTTGTCCGGGTGGACGCTTTTCCCGATGCCCCCCTGGAAGGCATAGTGGAAAGAATATCTCCTGCCAGCGGCAGCACCTTTTCCCTGTTGCCCTCGGATAACGCCACCGGCAATTTCACCAAGGTGGTTCAGCGTATTCCCGTCCGCATAGTCCTGAAGAAAGGTCAGCAGCTTACCACCTCTCTACGTGCCGGCATGTCTGTCACCACTGAAGTCGATACCGGTAACGGAGGCCCGCAATGAGCCTTCTTCAGGCAGCAAAACACAACGAGGCACTCCCCAGGGAGCGTACTTTTTATGAAAGCCTGAAAAACGTCCTCCGGGGTGATATTCCCCTCCGGCCTGTTGTTGCTGTTATCGCCGTGCTGACCGGCACCATGATGACCTCCTGGCACACCCGCCTGTTCTCCATGGCTCTTATGGATTTGCGGGGTGTATGGGGCCTCGGGGGAGATGAAGCGTCCATTCTCAGCACAGTAGCCAACGCCCTGCAACTGATGGTGGCCCCCGCTATCCCCATGGCCGTTGTCATCTTCGGGCCGCGCAAAGTTCTGCTCTGGCCGGGCCTCATTTTCGCGGCCGTCTGTATCTGCATTCCCATGGTGCAGGATCAACGCAGTCTGCTGCTGCTCAACGGTATTGCCGCCGTCACCCTGGGCTGCTTCGTGCCCGCAACGCTCACCACCATTTTCCGTTCCCTTGCCCCGAAATACTGGCTCGTCGCCGTGGCCTTCTATACCGCCCGACTGACCGTCAGCCTGCACAGTGGCGTGACCATGGCGGATTTTTATGTGGAAAACCTCGGCTGGCAGTTCATTTACTGGCAGTCGGCGGTGAGCTCCATCTTGCTTGTGATGCTTGTTCTGTTCTCTATCCCGGAACAAAAATTCAATGCCGAGGCTTTCAAAGGCATGGACAGAATCGGAGCCATCCTGATGTGTACAGCACTGACCCTCGTTTTCGCCGGACTTGACCAGGGAAACAGACTAAACTGGTTCGACTCCTGGATTATCATCGGCCTGATCGGCGGGGGCATATTCCTGTTCGGAGTCTTCCTCGTGTGGCAGCTGGTGGTTCCCAATCCTTTTGCCCATCCGCGAGTGGTCGCCCACGCAAACGTTATCGTACCCATGACCCTGGGGATATTCTACTCCCTGGTCAGCTTCGGCAGTGCCTACCTTATCCCCAATTTCTTGGGGACGGTAGGACATTTAAAAGGTATTCAATCCGGGCAGTTTCTGTGGATTATCGTTGCCGCTCAAGTTGTTCTTCTACCGGCCAGCGTATGGCTTATTCGCCGGATGGAGGCCCGGCTGGTGCTGGCTTTCGCGTAGCCTGCATGATGGTGGGCTGTTTCATGGGCACTTTCATCACGCATGAATGGGTAGCCAGAGACTTTCTGTCCATTGTTTTCTGTTTCTCGCTGGGTACGTCTTTCGGCTTTCTCGCGGTCATGGCCATTTCCGTAGGTAACGGCAACCCGAAAGAAATTGTCAGCGTTCTCGCCTATGTGCAGATACCCCGCGTTGTGGGGCCGACCTTTGCCTCGGCTGTTCTTGCCACCCTGCTCACCAAAAGAGAAGCGATGCACGCGGCATGGCTGAGTCACTATATCGATCCAGGGCGGGAAATAGTCCGGGAATCTCTTGCGGGCGGTCTGAGCACCATCAGCAGTGTTGTCAGTCGGGAAGCCTACGTTCTGGCCTTTCGTGACGCGTATACCTTCTGCTTCTGGGCAGGGTTCGGCGCGTTGCTGCTTATCCTGCTGATGAAGCACTCTCCGCCCAACCCCATGACGCCAAGCGGATATATTCTGCCCGCCACACCTGAACACACAGAAAGGAGTAAGCCATGATCGTCAAAAATCCCAGACAAAACGAAAAACCCGCTACCGCTCCCCTTGTCGCGCAAAACCACGACAAAAATTTTCCCATGACCTCTCTTCTTCATGAATTTTATAAAGACAGAGAAAAACGTCTACTCGCTCTTGGCACAGGGATAACCAGAAAGGAAAAAAAAGTTCCCTCGGAAAATGCCCAAAAAGCCTTTCTTCGCAGCCTTGCCGGGGAATTGGCCTTTGAAATGCTCCTGCCCCGTGATCTCCGCAGGGCCTTTTTCCAAGCCTGGCTGAGCGCTGAAAAAGACCCGGACATTCAGCAGATTCTTCGCAACGGCAACACCCGCCTGCATGAAGCGTTTTTGCGCCTGCTGAAGGAATACTTCCCTGCACAGGACAAGGCTACCTTGCTTACCCGCATGGATTTCATCGTCTGCATCATGGAGGGAGCCAGAATGCGCGGCGGTATGGCGTCTCCCCCTTCTTTGGACTTTCTGAAACTGTGGTGCGATGTGCTGATTTTACTTTTCCCCACTGAGGAGCTTCCGGCGACCAGCGGTGTTGTCTCTGCCCCTCGGTTAAAGAGCTGATTCGACTGTGGTTCGAGTTCGTGGTTGCCTTACCCGCAGATTCTGCCGCTTCATGCCGGCTGCGACTGTTTTGCGATCATAAGCGTGGCCCCGGTCGTGCAGGTCAAGAATCAGCCTGGGCGAACCTGCCCGCATTTTCCGAGCTACAAAAGCATCAACAACCAGTTTATCAAGAGCTATGCACTGTTGCTGTCGTTTTGTTGGCTACTCTCCTCGTTGCCGCCAGAGGTAGAATCCGCTGCGAGAGATGTCCAACACACGACTCATGGAAATACTCTTGAATTCGTCTGTATGGTTATGCATAAAGGCGTACTTCACTTCAGGCTTTTGGCGAAGTATGCTGCATCATTTTTTACGATGCCCAGCTCCTCGGCCTGCTCCGCCAGCTAGCGCTTGAGCCGAGCGTTTTCAACAAAAAGTCATTCTTCCACACCGCTTCGATCTTGCGCATAATGAGCCTTGCTTCGCCAGGAATACAGCCCGCTTTCATGAAGCCCTCATTGCTTAGCTGCTGTCACAACCCCAACCTTTTCGGCAAGGGCAAGTGCTTCTGTCTTGTACTGCTGGGAATACCGCTGCCTGGTCTTGCTTGATTTTGTTTTCATTGTCATCGAACACCTCCGTTAAAGAATATACTCGCTTAACAGAATGTCCTGCAAGAACGGGCAAGATCATTCCGTTCCTCTTGTGGAGCAACGCACAAAGGCTTCTCAAAACATGCACCTGCGGCATGCTAATGATAGCACCTTGCTGTGCGCAGCAGCTTGGGCGTTTTGTTTAACAAATAAAGAATTTCTATTCTGTGTTTGATATCAAATGTGAATTTGCAGAATTCACCAAAGCCTTCCAAAAAATACAATTAAATTATTATGTTGAAATGATTTCTTATTAATTCCACAAATGGTTAGGGCTGTAAGTATGGGACAAATCCATGCTACCGGGAATATTGGCCTCTTCCATCTTTTTAGGAAGATGGATATTTCTCAGGTTCATGCGAAGCATGCACACTTTGCCCTAGCTGAATGACTTCACTAACATCAAGGCTCAAAGCCAAGTCTGTCTGACTATATTCTGCTTTAGAAAACCATCTGGTCTCCATAGCATCATCACCAGCAAGTGGTTCGCCAGAAATCCAGTCACACAACACTGCAATAAGAATGAAATGTTGCTTCGGTATTTCGTGAGTTCCAAAATCAAAACAATCTACAGCGGTTAAGATTTTTCTTGCTTTTGCTATGACGTTGGTTTCTTCAAATATTTCTCGTACAGCCGCATCGACAATAGTTTCGCCCCATTCTATTTTTCCTCCAGGGAATCCCCATTTACCAGCATCGGGAGGATTTTTTCGCCTTACCAGCAAAACACACTCTTCTTTAAATAAAACTCCGATGGTGGCCGAAACAGGACTTTGATATTTTTTACCCATAGTAAACCTCGATAAAATAGCTTTGAACTATCGTAACATTTTCACAGCGTAAAACTCACCGCACATGGTACAGACCTCTTCCTGTGCATGATCTGCACGCTTGGAAAAAATCATTTCAGGGTCAAGTGTGGCTTTTTGCATCCCTTTCCAGTCAAGGTTTTTGCGAGCAAACGCTATGGCGTTTTCACGGTCTATTGCTTGCGTATGTCCCAGTGCCGTTTCGCCAGCTTGTGCTGCTATACAAGAAGCCATAACGCCAGAGCGTACAGCATGAACAGCCACCGTTCCACCGATAGCTCCGGCAACATGAGCCTCTCCCGAAATTCAGACAACCATTTTTAGAGATTTCTGGCTTGTTGTAAGTTTCTCCCGAAACTGTGCCGGGGTCAGATCGCCCAGGGATGAATGGGGGCGAAACCCATTACATTCCCTCCTCCAAGCTTCTATTTTTTTCCTGGCGTCGTCAACAGACAAAAACCAGTTCACATTCAGGCATTCATCCCGGAAGCTGCCGTTGAATAATTCAATCAGGGCGTTATCTGTTGGTTTTCCCGGCCTGGAGAAGTCAAACGTCACCCCACGCTCATAGGCCCATTTATCCAACTCCTTGGAAATAAACTCAGGCCCGTTGTCGGCCTGGATCCGTTCCGGACAACGATCGGCAAAGAGTCGTAAACGTTCCATGACCTGCACCACGTCCTTGCCCTTGATTGTCTGATCGACATGGATCGCCAGGCATTCACGACTCAAATTATCGACCAAAGTTAACGCCCGGATCCGCCGGCCGTTGAACAGATTGTCAGCCACGAAATCTATAGACCAGCACTGGTCGATACTGGAGACCGCAGGACGCTTCTCCCGATGGGTAGCCGAGACATTGCGCCGTGGACGCTTGTGGCACAAGTGAAGCCCCTCCTCGTAATAGATTCGATACACCTTCTTGTGATTGACGTGCCGACCCTCACGTCGCAAAAGGATATAAATCCGCCAATAACCATACCGGACACGAACCTCGGCGATATCCCGGATCCGTTGGCGCAGTACTCGGTCGTCCTTGACCGATTTGTAGTAATACACTGAACGCTGCAAACCGACTACCTCGCAGGCCTGCCTAGTGCCAATCCGATAGGCAAGGTCAAGGCTGTCGGTTAAACGCCGTTTCTGGACCGGCTTTAAAACTTTTTTTTGAGCACATCCTGCAGCATTTGCTTGTCCAGGCTCAAGTCCGCTACCAGCTTCTTCAGCTGACGATTCTCCTCCTCAAGTTGCTTCAGACGCCGTAGTTCACTGATTCCCAGCCCACCATATTTTTTCTTCCAGTTGTAAAAAGTCGCCTCTGAGATACCCATCTTCCGGCATACCTCGGCAGCCTTGGTCCCGGCGTAAGCTTCCCTGAATAGTAGACATGTCAAAAATAGAGTTTCCGGCACAATGCTCATACCAGGAGGCTCCGATGAAAAAGACACGTTTTACCGAGAATCAAATCATCACCATTCTCAAAGAAGGCGAAGCCGGCATTCAGGTCAAAGAGATCTGTCGTAAACACGGGATCTCGGATGCCACCTATTACAACTGTAAATCGAAATACGGAGGAATGGGCGCTTCCGATCTCAAACGCATGAAAGAGATGGAGCAGGAACTCTTCCAACTCAAGCGCATGTATGCTGACATGGCCCTGGAAAACCGGGCATTGAGGGACCTGATCGAAAAAAAGCTTTAAGGCCGTCCGAAAAGCGTGAAGCTATCACCTGCCTGACTACCGAGCACCATCTGTCTGTACAGCGCAGTTGCCGTTGTCTTGGTTTGTCTCGGGCGGCCTATTACCGAAGCCCTGCCATGGAGGATCGGGATGCTGCAATTGTCGATGCCCTCAACGTGCTCATCGGCAGACATCCTCGCTGGGGTTTCTGGAAATGTTGCACATATCTCCGCAGTCGGCATAACTGGAATCATAAACGACTGTACCGCGTTTATTGCAAACTGAAGCTGAATCAGAAACGACGGGCCAAGAAACGGCTGCCAAAACGTGTTCAGCAACCATTACTTGTGCCTCTACAGCCAAATCAGATCTGGTCCGCTGACTTTATGAGCGATTCACTTTATGCCGGTCGTCGATTTCGGACCTTCAATGTGATTGACGATTTCAACCGGGAACTGTTGCATATTGAGATCGACACCTCGATCACCGGGAAGCGATTGATTCGGGTCTTTGAACGTCTTCGTCTGGAGCGCGGCCTTCCTGAAGTGCTGAGAACCGATAATGGCCCGGAGTTTCTCAGTGGTGAATTTATCGCCTGGGTCGAAGATGCCGGGATGAAGATACAGTATATCCAACCCGGCAAACCGAACCAGAACGCGTTCATCGAACGGTTTAACAAGACCTATCGAAACGAAGTACTCGACTTGTACTTGTTCCGGAACTTGAGCGAGGTCCGGGAAGACACCTACTGGTGGAAAATCGAATATAATGAACAACGGCCACACGATTCCCTGGGGGATCTGACGCCATCAGAATATCTGTTAAAGAACGCCGAAAACTCTATTTTTCAACTGTCTACTTGACGGGGAAGCTTACGCTATATTTTTCAATTTTATCCATATATTCCAACTCGTTGTGAGTTTTTCATGGCCAACTAGACTAAATATTAGTAACGCAAGTCACGTAGAAAAATGAAAAGATAATACTCTTTCGCCAATAAACTGCTAGCTGTTTATTGGCGAAAGCTTAAGAGGCGGCCGAGCCATTTTTCAGTCAAGCAGAGCCAACACCACTCCGGCGCACTATCCCTTCGGGCGCGGGCGCAAGGCCTGGGTGGTTTGGCCTAAACCCAAATATTTTACCATTTGTAGCTGAGACCAACCTGAAATTCGGTTTGCTTATAATTGTTGGAGCCATCCTGGTAGCCAATATGGCTCCAGATATCCACTTTATCACTGAGCTGTCCTTGAACCCCGAGCTTTAATTCGGCAATATTTTTGCCATAATCACTTTTAAGGGTGACGGTGTCGGCCAGTTTAACTTCCGGCCTTACGCCGTTATACAGCCAGTTGGCCTCGATAAAGGGCGACAAACCTTTCAAACCATTTTCTCCGGCCGGCCTTTCAGCGTAAAGTCTCGCGCCTAAACGGGTGCGAATGCCGATGGCTTTGCCGTTGGTATAACTGCTGTCATGAACGTCAATAAAATTATTGGTTTTCATGCTTTGATAAATGATCTGGCCATGCGGCTCCAAAACCAGTTTGCTTGAGTCGCTAAAATCATAAAGGGGCAGGCCATAGCCGATTTCGGCTGAAACAGCGTAGCCCCGGCTGCTGTAGTCAACACGGTCATGTTTCATGCCGACCCCGTAGAGCGCGTTGTCAAACCAGGCGTAGTGCGCCCACAAATCCGCAAACAGGCCCTTCTTGACCTCATCTTGCGGCAGCCAACTGCCGTAAATGCCTAACTGATAACCTTTAACCTCGCCAGAGGTTTTAGTGCCGGAAATTTTTGACTTGACCTCGTTGCGGCCGCTAGCGAAACCATTGTATAGACCGGTGATGAAGTCTTCATCTTCACTTTTATATAAATCCAGCCCTAATTGGAGCAGGGTGGAGGTGGTGTCCAGGTCTATACTGTCAAACAAAGCGCCATCGCTTCGGCGGTGGTTCAGGCGCATCCAGATATTTTTATCTGGCTCACGCACAGTATCGCGGCGGTCTAAAATATTTTGCACAAACATATCCCCGGCCAGGTGCTGGTTGGCCAGGTGAGCCGCGCCATTAGTGCCCAAAAGGGGTTTACCGTTAAGAACATTGCGTAAAAACCAGTGCTGGTCCCCGGCCGCACTTATTCCGTTCGCCAAATAGTATTCATAGGCCCCGTAAATCACCGGCGTGCCCAATACAAAACCGTTGGGATCAGTATTATGCCCCAGCACTTCAACCAGCTTTATGCCGTCGCCTTCAGTTAAGGATCCAAAACTGCCGGCCACAGGGTTAACATAAATCCGGGTGGCCCCGCCGCCGGAAATCCTGACATTATCAACCACCAAAATATCGCTCAAACTGGCCGCTCCGCCTTGATTAATAAGCGTATCAAGGGATAAAGCGCCGCCGTTGGAATAATATGTGCCTGAGCCGGCGGCGCCTACTGCGCCACTTTGAGTGATGCCAAACAAATCGCCGGCCAAACCATTGGATGTCATATCAATAAGCCCGACATTATAGAATTCTTCTAAATTGACCATCTGGGCTTGGACGATGCCCGAATTGGCAATAGATAAAGCGCCGCCGCCAGCCAAATATTGGCCAGTAATATTAGGGGTTGATGTGTCGCCATTAACCGCAAGCAGGCGCACTACTCCATTATTATAAAAAGTATCAGCGCCGGTTCCAAAATTAGAGATAGCGACTTCTTTGCGCACCCGGGCCCCTCCGTTAGTGGGGTCGGCGATAAATTTTCTTAAGTTAATAACCCCACCGGCGGCATTAGTAAGGGTGTCAGCGTCTGTCGAGGTTGTAATATACCCGGTTATTGTGCCGCTGTTATTTATCTTGGCCTCATTGTCGCTAAGGTTCCCACCAATATTAATGGCGTGGTCGCTTAACGCTTCTATTTGCCCTCGATTATTAATGGTTTTGCCGCCACCATCCGTCTGGTCAATATATATACCTGCGGCGGCAGCACCATAACTGGCCATAATGTGGCCGCTATTTTCAATAGTTGTGTAGCCTGTGCCGTATCGTAGGTGAATGCCTGAAGATCCGGCTCCTTTGGTTTCTATGCCACCGTAGTTTTGTATTACACTTGCGCCACTTGCAGGATTAACAGCAAAATTTCCCTGTTGTATAAAAATACCGGCTGAGTTTGCGCCTTCAGTGGTAAGCGAACCTGTATTAACAATTTTCGCTTCACCTGTGGAACCTCTAGTATGCGAAATGCTCAGCGCCCTGGAGCCAAAGCCAGTTCCCCTGGTGGTAATGGTTGTTCCATTATTTATTACTAAGCTGTTTCCGGATATATTGATTTTACTGCTTTCCTGCTCAATAGCAATGCCGTTGCCGTAGCCTTCTGCGCCGGAATCAGTGCTTATCGCGCCACCGTTGGTGGTGACTGCAACATTTGTAGTGCTCGAGCTCTTATTAGATTTAACATAAATTCCATCACTGTTATCACCGGTTGCTTCTATTGTGGAATTAGTGACGTTAACTACAACGTCACCGCTGTCGACAGTTGATTCAACACTTATGCCGTGCGCTTTGTCATTCTGATTGGATCTGTATACAACAGCGGTTTCAATCTTAGAGTCGGTCAGGGTTATATCAACTCCCTTGCTATCACCACCAGTTAGTATCGCTGATATTGCTCCACTGTTTGCTTCTGTAGTGCCGTCAGAAGTGTGCTTAATTGTACCACCATTATGCATTATGGTAATTTTGCTACCGGTTGAAGCAGCAGTAATTCTTCCCAGTATGGCGCCGCCTACGCCGTTGGCCTTGGTGGTATGGGTCACATTGGCGTTGGATGTTATCTCAACACTGCCATCGCCGCTTGTTTCAGCCAAAATACCGGCGGCTGTTCCTTGCGGAGCGCTGCCAGAGTTTTTTATATCTATGAAAAAATTGTCATTGGTGGTTATTTTAGCGTCATTGTTGGCCGTTGCTTTAACATGGACTGTAGCCTCAGTATCAGCATCATTTTGATGAGAAACTATATTACCGCCGTGAATGGCCAGTTCAGCAGCTCCGGTTGTTGGCTCAAAGGTAATCGGAGTATCTAAATTAGTCATCTCTACAGAGCTCGGTGTTATAATAGTGAGCCGCTGCGCAAAAGCCGTAGGCGAAAGCAACAAAAGGCACATTACGCATATAGCTGCCACGCCGCTCAACCGGCTGCTGATTTCACAAGCTTTTGCTTTCTTCAAAAAGCCAGTGTGACTTTCTTTTAACTTTAATATCATATTGTATATATATAAATTCATAATTAATAATTCCCAAACTTAAATAAGTGTTAAATAAGAGTTTATGTTAATGATTAAAACTCACGTCAATAAAAAATTTAGCACTATTCATCTATAATTAACATAACACACAATAAAGAACATGTATACTGGCACATATAGCAGTGTAAGAGCAAAGTGATAATGTCCTATGTGTGCCGAATAGAAATGTCCTACTCTACCCCTTAGGGGGTGAAAGGATGTGACGTACCCCCGGAAACGAGTGAGCCTTGATCTTGCCCGTTGTTGAAGGACATCCTGTTAAGCGAGTATATTTCTTGATGGAGGTGTTCGATGAAACCGGAAACAAAATCAAGCAAGATCAAAGCATTGCTTTCATCAGTCATAGTGACAAGCACATGAGGGCGTAAGGTCCCACGCGCAAAGGATTTGACATCCTACTTTGCAGAGCTCTTACCAATGACAATGGTCTCAATGCAGCCACATCCGACTGTGCTGTGTTAAGCACAATATCGTCCTGATTGATACTCAAGAAGCTTTATAAAACAGCAGTAAACGAATATGTTTTTTCGCAGTTGCAGCGCACAAAAAAAGCACCTGGCAAGTGCTCACCAGGTGCTTGAAGTATGGAGCCGATAAGCGGACTTGAACCGCTGACCTACTGATTACGAATCAGCCGCTCTACCAAACTGAGCTATATCGGCGTACAGGGCGGAAAGAGCTTGAAAAATGTGGTTTAAGGATTTTTGATGTAGCAATTTTATGCTATAGTGTCAAGGATATGAATTACACTTTTCTCTGGATACTGACATTTCTGCTGGTGCTCTGCAGTTGCCAGAACAACGAGATTGAACCGCCAATACCTCAGGAGCCCGTTCCAGCTCAACAGGCTGTTGCACCGGTTAAAACCGGCTGCCGGGAGTGCCACGACACCATCAGGCTGGATGCTGCCCATCAACTGGCCTGTACCAGCTGTCATCAGGGTGTTGACCAGCAAAGCGATGCCGACCGTTCACATGCCGGTCTGGTAGCCCGTCCCAGTCATCCCGACCACATGCAGAAAAACTGTGGCAGCTGTCATGCCGAACAACTTGCCACTGCTGCCAAATCACTGCATTTCACCCTTGCCAACAAGGTGAACACGGTTCGCCGCCACTTCGGTGCCCAGAACACCCTGACCACACCCCTGGACATACCCCAGAGTGCAACCATTGATAGCCCTCTGGCCCTGGCTGACGATATGCTACGCCGCCGATGCCTGCGTTGCCATGTCTACTCAGCAGGTGATGACTATGCAGCTGTTACCCATGGCACTGGTTGCAGTGCCTGTCATCTCCCCTTCAAAGACGGCTCGTTGCACAGCCATGCCTTTACAGTGCCCACGGATAAACAGTGTTTAAGCTGTCATTACGGCAACTATGTGGGCAGTGACTACTACGGCCGGTACGAACACGACTACAACTGGGAGTATCGCACCCCCTACACCACGACCACCCCGGGAAACGTACCGGATCGACCCTATGGTGTTGAGTGGCACGAGCTGTCAACAGACATTCATCACCAGCGCGGGCTCAGTTGCATTGACTGTCACCAGAAGATAGGCCATGGAACGCCGATATCCCTCACCTGCCGAACCTGTCACGGCTGGCAGCCGGGCCAGGCTGTACCGGCTCTGACCAATGTGAGTGTACGCAACAAAACCCTGGTTGTCCGCAGTCGGACTGCCGACAAAGAGCATCTGGTTCCACTGCTGCAGCACCCGGCTCACAAACAGTACGGGCAAAAGGTGGCCTGCCAGGTCTGCCACGGCCAGTGGAGCTACAACAACGGTTCCACGCACCTGCTTTTATCTCAACACGAAGACTACGACGCCTGGGACAGGCTGACTGTACAGTCAAGTTCTGAGGTGGAAGCGCTGCTGGAACACAACCTCCACTATTCAGACGAGTGGCCTCTGACCATGCGCGACGGTTTAACCGGCACAGCCAGGCCGGGCATCTGGTACCAGGGGTTTAGCCAACGGCGTTGGGAGCAGATGGAGATTCACCAGGACAGTGACGGCATCATCAAGGTGTTCCGGCCTATCCTTGATCTGCACCTGTCCATGATTGAAGCCGACGCCACCGTACCCTTTGACAACATCACCGGTCAAGGCAAGGGGCTTCGGCCGTACACACCCCACACCACCGGTCCGGCGGGCCTCTTCTATCGTGACCGTTTTCAGCACCTGCTTCCGAAAAACACTCCGTAACCACATGTCTGCCTGCTCTGCCCTTCGATCCTGTATCCACACCTTTGTACTCTGCCTGGTACTCTGCCTCGGGTTCGGCTGTGCAACAAAACAGGCTGAGCCGAAAAAAGGTGTGTCCGCACCGGGTAAGAAAAAATCCAGGATGCCGGCCACCCAGCGACCCTACGTTATCAACGGTATCACCTACTATCCGATTCCATCGGCAACAGGCTATGTTGAACGAGGTATAGCCTCATGGTACGGCAAACCGTTTCATGGCCGCAAGACATCCAACGGTGAAACCTACAACATGCACGCCGATACAGCGGCTCATAAAACCCTGCCCATGAACACCATGCTGCTGGTGAAAAATCTGGAAAACGGGCGTTCCACCACTGTGCGTATCAACGATCGAGGCCCGTTTGTTCAGGAACGCATTATTGACCTGTCGTATAGCAAAGCCCAAGAACTGGGTGTGATCGGTCGGGGGACCGCGCGTGTGGAGATCGTTGCTTTAGGCGTCCAGCAGGTGGAAGAGCAGCCCCTGGTGGCTGCCAAAACCGGCAGCAGGACAGGTGAAGAGGTGAGCAGGCCCAAACCAAAGATCAAACCACCCCCCATCCCGCCCATCCCGGACTTTGACAAAGGCAACTTTTATGTGCAGGTGGGTGCCTTTGTACAGGTTGAAAACGCCAGGACTCTGGCCAAGGCCTTTGCCAGACGGGGTCGTGATGTCATTATTCAGCAGTATCCGGCAGCCGGCATGAACCTGTACAGGGTGATGATCTTTGCCAGCACCTCACTCAAACAGGCAAAAGTGTATGAACAGGGATTGAAAAACGAGGGATTCCGTTACGCCCTACTGCTGGCTCGCTAGACGCTCACACTCAAAACCACGGACTGTGGTGATGAAGCTGTGGATACGATGATGATTTTTCAGCCCTGGTGCATCTTCCAGACCTGAGTTGGCATCAACCCCGTAGGGGGTGACCTGTTTGAGTGCGACTCTGATATTCTTCAAGTCAAGACCACCGGCCAGAAAGAAGGGCCGATCCAGCTGCAGCTGATCGATCAGAGACCAGTCAAATCTTTGACCGGTGCCGCCGGCCCTGCTGTGCTCATAGGTATCAAGCAGATACCCGTGAATCGCAGTCCTGTAAGGGGTAATATCTGCAGACGTGCTGTGCGTGCCGACTCGAACGGCCTTGATTATCCGGCAGGATGCAGCGCTATCAGCCAGTTGCCGGCAGTAGTCCGGTGGTTCCGCACCGTGCAGTTGCACATGGGTCAGGCCGCACGCACGGACAGTACGAACAACCTGCTCCAGCTTTTCGTCCACAAACACACCCACAGCGGCAACCAGGGGCGGCAGTTGTCTGATGATATCTTTTGCCGCCGACAGCGAGACGGCCCGGGGACTCTTTTCATAAAAAATAAACCCCAGGGCGTCAACACCGGCTGTTGCAGCACAAAGTGCGTCAGCAAGGCGGGTCATCCCGCAGATTTTGATACGGATACGATCGGGTGCGCTCATACGGCCAGAAAATTCTGCAGCAGCTGATCCTTCTGCCCGGCCCGCATCAGACTCTCACCGATCAACGCAGCCTTGACGCCGGCCTCTTTTAAGCGCTGCATATCAGCAACCGATCTGATTCCCGACTCACTCACCACCGGAACACTCGCCGGTATCATCGGCAACAGTTGAAAGGTGGTTTCCAGGCTGACTGAAAAATCATTCAGATTACGGTTGTTGATACCAATGAGCCGGGCACCGCTTTGAAGAGCTGTGTTCAGCTCCTGTTCATCATGCACCTCAACCAGAACATCCATGCTATGTGATTCGGCCTGCAGGCGGAAATCGCGCAGCTGCTCCTGTTCTAAAACAGCGGCAATGAGCAGAATCGCATCGGCACCAACCACCCGGGCCTCTTCAATCTGCAGTGGGTCGATAATAAAATCCTTGCGGAGCACAGGCAGCTCGACCGCCTCCCGCACCAGGGGAATAAACATGAGCGCCCCCTGAAAGAAATCAACGTCGGTTAACACCGATAAACAGTGGGCGCCACCGTCCTGATAACTGCGGGCTATGCGTACCGGATCAAAATCAGGTTCAATAACCCCTTTGGAAGGTGAGGCTTTTTTGGCCTCAGCAATAATCGCCACCGACGGTGTTGCCAGCAGTGCCTGTAAAAAGCCGCGAGGAGGGACAACCGGTCGCTCCATCACCGGTAAACCATTTTTCTTAAGGACAGCCACCTCTTCATACTTTCGAGCGACAATGGCATCAAGTATCATATAAACCTCACCCTTTGCTGAATTGGATCAACTGCTCGAGTTTATCGAGTGCGGCACCGGAGCTGATGATTGTACGAGCCAGGTTGATACCCTCAAGTATTGATTCGACCCGGCCTGCGGCCATCAGGGCTGTACCGGCATTGAGCAGGACCATATCAAGTTTGGCGCCTTTTTCTCCACCCAGCACGGCCCGAACCTGTCTCCCCGACTCCTCTGCGGTCCGCCCCCCGCGAATGGCAGCCATGGGTGCGGTGTGCAGGCCAACCTCCTCAGGGGTCAGCACCGAGTTGGTCACCCTGCCTTTGGAGGCATCGGCAATGTGTGTTGCCCCGGTAATAGTCATCTCATCCAGGTTGCCTTCTCCCCACACAATGATCACACGCTGCATGCCAAGCCGTACAAAAACCTCGGCCAGTACAGTGGTCAGCGGCAGAGAAAACACACCGGTCAGTTGAACATTGGTCCCGGCCGGATTGGTCATGGGACCGAGAATATTGAACAGGGTACGGATACCGATCTCCTGCCGGGGCCTGATGGCATGCTTCATGGCACCATGGAGCATGGGGGCGAAGAGAAAACCAATGCCGACCTCCCGCACACAGGCTCCCACCTTTTCCGGCGGCATTCTTAAATCAACGCCCAGTGCTTCAAGCACATCCGCACTGCCACAGTGTGAAGAAGCGGCACGGTTGCCGTGCTTGGCCACCGGAATACCGGCAGCAGCGACAATAAAGCTCGTGGTGGTTGAAACGTTAAAGCTGCCGGAGCCGTCACCACCGGTGCCGACGATATCCATAAGCACCTCACCGGCCCGGGTATTCACCCCGGTATCAATGAAGGTTGCCTTCTCCCGCATAACCCGGACCGCACCGACAATTTCATCGATACTCTCACCCTTCATGCGCAGGGCGGTCATAAAGGAGCCGATCTGCGCGCTGGTCGCCCCGCCGCTCATGATCTCCTGCATCACCTCGACCATCTCCGGCTCGGTTAAATGTTCCAAAGCAACAACTTTGGCAATGGCCTCTCTAATCATGCTCTCCCCTCACTGTTGCAGGATGATTTTCAGGATCGCTTTCGTACAAGCTCTTCGTAGTCCGGACGGAGAAAATTGTGGAGCAGACGCCCCCCGGACTCGGTCATGATGGATTCCGGATGAAACTGCACACCTTCAACCGGCAGTGATCTGTGCCGAATCCCCATAAGTTCACCTGTATCGGTGCGGGCAGTGGCCTGCAGACATTCGGGAAGCGCTTCATCGACAATCAGCGAATGATACCGCATACCGGCAAAATGAGCAGGCAGGTCGGTAAACACGCCGCGACCGTCATGGTCGATCGGACTGGTCTTCCCGTGCATGAGACGAGAGGCCCGGATCACTCTGCCGCCAAAGGCCTCGGCTATGGCCTGATGTCCTAAACAGACACCCAGTACAGGGATATGCTGACTGAAATGAAGGATAGCGGCCATGGATATCCCTGCCCTGGCGGGTGTCCCCGGACCGGGAGAGATGAGCAGTCGATCCGGACGCAGTGCCTCTATTTCGGTCACAGTCACCGCATCGTTACGAAACACACGGATCTCAGGAGACTGCCCATTGGCAAACGTTTCGGAAGGAGCGGCGGCCAGGACCTGTACAATGTTGTACGTGAACGAATCGTAGTTATCAATGATGACGATCATGGCTCAGAACCCCTTCTCCGCCAGTTCCACAGCACGCCGAAGCCCCATGGCCTTGTTGATGGTCTCTTCGTATTCACTCTGAGGATTGGAATCGGCAACAATTCCTGCCCCGGCCTGAATCCAGAGATCCTGTCCGTGCAGGATAAAGGTGCGGATGGTGATACAGAAATCCATGTTGCCGGAAAAACCAAAATATCCCACAGCCCCTGCATAGGGTCCGCGACGGTCCACCTCCAGCTCGTCAATGATCTCCATGGCCCGTACTTTGGGTGCACCACTCACGGTCCCGGCAGGAAAACAGGCGGATAACACGTCAAACTGATCCATGCCGGGCACCAGGGTACCGTGTACTCCGGAAACCAGATGCATGACATGACTGTATCGCTCAACCACCAGGAGATCACGAACCGTCACTGAACCGGTCTGTGCCACCCTGCCGACATCATTACGACCGAGATCAACCAGCATCAGATGTTCGGCCCGTTCCTTGGGATCAGCCAGCAGCTCCTGCTCCAGGGCATGATCCTCTGCTGCTGTGATCCCTCGTTTGCGAGTACCGGCAATCGGCCGCAGTTCAATATTGCCCTCTTCCAAACGTACCAGTATCTCCGGCGATGAACCGATCAGCACGGTTTCTCCCTGGCTGAGATAAAACAGGTAGGGGCTGGGATTGATGTGGCGCAGGGCCCGGTATAAAGCGAAGGGGTTGAGGGTGGATGTGCAATGAAATCGCTGCGAGAGCACCACTTGGATGATATCACCGGCAAGGATGTACTCCTTGGCGCGTTCCACCATGGACACAAAACCGGCCTCATCCATATTGGCGGTAAACTCGTGCGGGGTAACGACCCGTTCCTGGGAAATGCATCGGTGGTCAACAGGTTGTCGCAGACGATCAACAACAGCATCGATCCGCTGACAGGCATCCGCATACAGATGAGCCGCATCTTCCGAATCTTCAGCCCAGACATTACAGACAATGGTCAGCTTCTGCTGCACTGCATCGTGGATGAGAACCATCCTCGGTATCTGAAAGGAGGAATCCGGCAGATCACCGGGACGATGCGGATCCGGCAGATGCTCCATGAACCGGACCATGTCGTACCCAAGAAAGCCGACCGCTCCTCCGTAAAACTTAGCCGGCCCCGGAGTGTTGGGTACGACAAAAGAGGCCAGCAGACGACGTAACTCTTCAAGGGGATCAACCCCGGACCGGTGTTCGTTTTTTTCAGCATGCCCGGGAAAACTGACCTGCACCTGATCACGAACAGTGGTGAAGATAAGCAGAGGGTCAAACCCGACAAAAGAATAACGCCCCCACTTCTCCCCGCCTTCCATGGACTCAAACAAAAAGGCATACGGATCACCACCGGCAATCTTGGCAAACAGGGTTAGCGGTGTATCAAGGTCGGCAATAACAGTACGATAGACCGGAACGAGATCGAAATCTTCGATCAACTCTACAAAGGTGCGCTGTTCGGGAAAATACATGGAGAATCTGCTGAATATCAGGAGTTAACAAACGGTAGATGCAGGTATCCGGGGGGCCACCGGCCCTGTTGCGGCAACATACCCTTTACCGTCTTTTCCCGTCTCTGGAAAGAGTCGGACAAAAGCCTTGCTCATCTCTTCAAAAACCAGGGTGGTACGTCAGAAGTAAAAAGGCCATGGGAATGCACTGCACCCATGGCCTATGAATGTGAAGGAGACAACAAATATGTTGTTGCTTCAGGCAAGAGGCTGCATCTTGTTCACTCTTTTAGTCAGGCGGGAAACCTTACGAGCAGCAGTGTTCTTGTGCACAGTTCCTTTGGTTGCTGTCTTGTATATAACCGGGATGGCTGCCTGCAGAGCTGCTTTCGCCTGTTCTTCAGATCCGGAGACAATTGCCTCTTCCACTTGACGAATAGCGGTTTTCATTGTCGATTTACTCATCCGGTTACGCAAACGGCGTACTTTAGACTGACGATCTCTTTTCTCTGCTGACTTATGATTTGCCATGAAGACTTCTCACTCCTTTAAACACAAAAATAGTAAAAGCTAACATTTAAAACTGCTTTTTATACTGAAGAAATAAAACAATGTCAAGTTTACCGCACCTATTTTTAACACCTGAATTTCCAGGTATCGACATAACCGGCGCAGTCCGTATCATCGTCCCTTTTCCAGGTATTCTTATCAATGACTGTTCAGCCCTGACCATACTCAGTCATGATCGGCAGGGATTCTGAGTCGCGTTTCGATCAATGCGCGTCGTGCTCGGTAAAACGTTTACCGAAAAACCGCTCCCCCTGGAGAAAGGCAATACCGGTAAAACCGATACCTGCCAAAACCACAATCCACTCCCATCCGGAGGGAGTATAATCCAAATAGGTTGGTAAATCATCATACCCAAGATACTGCGGTACAAACTGACCACCGGTCACCATGTTCAAGCGGGCGACGAACATGCCCACCAGACTCATCAACGCTGCCGCAGACATGGCAAACAGACTCTTCATCCGTGTGAGGACAAGCAGCACAACCGGAGCTGCAAGGCCGACCCCAACCTCAAGCCCCCAAAAACTGATTGACATGGGCCCCTTGAAAAAGGCATCTGCAGCAACACGTCCGTCGCTGACACCACCGACATAGAAGGAAGCCATCCGCCAGAAGACACCAACAGCAACCAAAACAATCATCAGCAACAAAACCTTACCCGCAGCCTGCACACCGGCAAACACCGCCGGCTCCATCTGTCGGCGACGGATGATATAGGCCAGATGCGTAAAGAAAATAGCAGCTGCCGCTCCGGAAAGAAAGGCACAGGCGAGAAAGAGGACAGGCATCTGCGCCCCATACCAGAAGGGCCGGGCAGCCAGTGTGGAGAAAACTCCACCAAGGCACGTGTTAGCGGCAACCTCGGCAAGGGCGCCGAAAACACCGAGCACCAGGGCCAACGTGTAGTGCTCGGTTAAAATCAGCCAGAACTCAAGAAGAATGAACCCGAGAGCCATACCGTACAGGGTGCCCATCCACCAGATATTCGAAGTAACATTTGGTGAGATGACGTTGTAAATAGCCATACGCCAGGGGTTTTCGATCTCCATGCCGATGACGAGAAAGCCACTGAGAATGGTGATCAGGGAGATCCACACCATTCGGTTGGCCAGCGGTGCGAGCTTATTGCCGCCGAATATATGACTTATCGCCGCCAACAGACACAGACCCGTTGAAGTGATGGCAAAAAACGCATAGGTGGAGATCAACAGACCCCATGGAACCTCCCGGGTGTTGTTGAAAATATGCTCATGACCAATAATAAACCCGGCTAACCCGACACCGACGCCGACCAGCAGCATTAAGCCGAAAAAAAACGACATCATTTTTACCAACGAATTGGCCACTTCAGGTTCAGCGGTGATATCCAGGGAAAATTGCCTTGCCATCTTTTGCCTCCTTTACGATCTCACAGAGTCTGTCTAAACAACGGGTATGGTCGCGGCGACTCACCGGTTGTCACTCGTTAACCAAACGATCGACAGGGATTTTCAATCATCTGATCCGGAGGAACACTGTGCGTCCTCCTCGTCACTTCAGCAGAAAAGGGGAATCCGATAAAAACTGTACCGCTCCGCAATAAAAATTACACAAAAAACAGTCGATTACAACAGAGTTTTTCACAAAAAAGGCGAACCTCGTGGTCCGCCCTGGAAACTGACTAGAGGTAAAGACTCAGCCCTTTTTCTCAAAGTCGCCGTTCTTCTTTTTGAGCATCTTCTCAACCCCTTTGATACCGATGTGACAGGTCGTACACCGGGTGTTGGCGGCAAAGGCTATGTTACCGTTATGGCAGACACCACAGTACTGCCCTCTGTACATGGCCTGCATGTGAAACTTGTGTGCGGTTTCCTCGGCTGCACCAATACGCATTTCAAATTCCTTGTCATGACAGCTTGCACAGTTCAGCCCCATGTCCACATGCCCTTTATGGTCAAACACAACCCCTTTAACCGGGCGGTTGAAGACGATGATTTCCGGCTGTTGCATATCACTGCCGTGACACACCTTACATGATTGCTGACCGGTGGTGCTGAAGGCGGCATCACCGTCGTGGCAGGCACCGCAATATTTGCCGGCATCGAACGAGGTGTGATTGTAATCGCCCTTGGCCTTGCCCGCCCCCCGTTTACGTTCAAACAGGCTGGGATGACAGCTTTCACAGGAGATACCAGCCGTTACCACGTGGGAATTATGGCTGAACATGTCTTTAACGGCCTCCATGATAACAATCTTGGTGTCCCCAAACGATTCGTACTCTTTGGCAGCTGCGGCCTCTTGAGCCGGCTCGGAAGGAACAGGTGCATCCTTGTCTGAAGCAAATAATATTCCCGCCGCAAAGATCACACCCCATGCAGCCATCAACAATGTTTTTCCCTTCATGGTTTTTTCTCCTTTCCCCTTTAAACGTCCAAAACCACATTCATATAAAAAACGTTCGGCAAAGCTCCGGTTTCAGGCCGGAGCACCCATACCGTTGTCTCCGGCTGGTGCACCAACTTATACACTTCACTTTCCGGATCGTTAAGGTCGCCGAAAACTCTGACATCAGCAGGACACGCCTCAACGCAGGCCGGGTCTTTCTCACCTTTGCTCAGGCGGGTATCAAGGCAGAAGTTACACTTATCAATAGCCCGCGTCTCTTCATTGTAGTACCGGGCATTGTACGGGCAGGCGGCCATACACGTTTTACAACCGATACACTTCTTATTGTCCATGACCACAATGCCTGTGGTTTTGTCCTTATAGGTAGCCACTGTTGGACAAACACGGACACAGGGCGGTTCGTTGCACTGGTTGCACAAAATAGGCATGAAGATGGTCTCCTGCTCTTTTGGCCCGATATGACGGGTCCGCTCCAGGATTCTCGTTCTCCAGCCATACGACGGCACATTGTTGGTTCGCACACAGGCGTCCATGCAGAGTTCGCAATCAATACACAGATTTTGCCGCATAACCATGCTGTAATGAGGCTTGTACGGATAGTCGGCATTCTTCGGAATCGGACCGGTGACAGCTTCTGCACGACGAATCGAGGTCAGCGACAGTATGGTCCCCCCCATGAACAATCCGGTGATGGCGAGTCCGGCGCGTAAAAATGCACGACGCTCCAGCAGAGGAAGGTGATCCACCCCTTCATTGGTTAATTCTTCCAGCTCCTTAATGTTCATTTCACACCTTCAATAAAAAAGTAACGAAAAGACTTTGGTATTCAATGCAGCATCCTGTGGTTGCAGCCGGTAAAATGAATGATTCCTCATTTAAAACGTAACGTGCGACCATACCGCAAAACCATGAGAAGAGCAAGTTCTCAAATGTATACAGACTCCGACTCAATGTACCTTTATTCCAGTTTCACAGGATCTGCACCACCGGGGAGACAGGCAGAAACAACAGAGTTTTCAAAAAGACGTACATCGGCCCCTCTACCACGCTTCTGCTGCACCCCTCTTGCGACGTCACCCCCTTCATTGCCGGACTGCTCACATTGGGATACTGTTGAATCTTCCTGAGCCTTCAACAAAAAGCACTGATAGCCCGCTCAAATTTAGTCGGAATGAAGCAGATGTAAACAACAAAGTATTGAAAATCACCCGTTGTTCTGAAAAAAAGGTTTTCTGCATCGTCACAGACAGATCATCCTTCAGGTGGCCTGCCTGAGGTGACCTGGACAACACCACGGGTACCGATACACTGTTTCCTGTATCAGAGGGGCACACAGTTGTAATCCGTGCCGCCCGCCGGTACCGGTCGACGAAAAATACGCTATCTGCTCCGGCATCTGTCTCTTGCACCGGACTGCCAATCAGCGGCGATGCTGTCTCCACTTCCATGGAGGAACCGGAGCTGATCTTTGCCAGAGCCCGACTCTGTTTGCCCGGGCAACGCCTTCTATGTCACGCAGCTGACGACAAAGGGGCTGTTTTTTGCAGTAACGGGGATACACCCAGGCCAACCCTTGTCGGACAAGCTCAACATTGAGTATCTGCCCCCGGAACATCACCATGGCGACCGTTCGCCTGTACTGATCAGTATCCATTGGTTGTATCCGCACCTTTTGACCGAGAACCATCTTTTGTACCGTCTTCTTGGCGGCAGACGCATAGGGCTGGTTGTATTCGGGACAATCAATGCCGTACAGCCGGACCGTGACTGTTCGCTTTTTCTGTTTCACCAACATTGAGTCGCCATCAAGAACTTTCGTCACCACACCCTCCCAGGCACCAACGGTTGTTGCCCACAAAACCACCCAGAAAAGGATCAGCACTTTAAAAAATCCGACCAACAACCGCATAGGCTCAGCTTGCCTGTCAACTAAAAGTAGAGGAAGAACAGCGTCTGCCACCCCAGCGCCGTCAAAATAATGACACGTTTGAGGGCAAGTCTCTTGTACATCGAGGTTCATTTATGATAGCATATCAGAAAATCGTATTTTTATGGCTTCCTGTTACGTCTGATTCACTTCTGGTGCCCATGAGCAACAGTCATGGATTTTCAGTCGTACAGGCAGAGACGGTTTTATTGAAAATATGTTGATTGTCAACACAGATACACGTTCGATGCGCAAACCGCGGGCAACCCCTTGTTTGTCATAATATTGACATGAGAAAGGCCGGCGATGAACCCCTGGGGACCGTTTTTCTGTTGATGCCCCGTACAGCAGAAACAAGCAAAGAACACACGTCTGATCACGTATACACTTGTGGAGATACCTTCCAGATACGCCATGTCCAGTGATATGTTTTGCGGCATAATCGGTCGAAGCCCAGTCATGCAGCAGCTGTTTAAGCTGATTGACAAGTTAGCCCAGGATGGCTCCAGCACTGTTCTCATCCAGGGTGAATCAGGAACAGGCAAAGAGCTGGTTGCCAAGGCCATACATCAGTACAGCCCCCGGAGCAGTTATCACTTTGTTCCGGTCAACTGCGCAGCCATCCCTGATGACCTGCTGGAAAGCGAGCTGTTCGGCTACACGAAAGGTGCCTTTACCGGCGCTGTCAGCCCTAAAGTCGGTCGTATTGAGTACGCCCATCGCGGCTCACTGTTCCTCGATGAAATCGGTGACATGAAACCGATGTTGCAAGCGAAACTGCTGAGAGTGCTCCAGGAACGGCAGTTCGAACCTGTCGGCGGATTAAAACCGATAGCCGTGGATGTACGTATCATTGCAGCCACCCACTGTGATCTTGAACAGATGGTTGCTGAAGGGCGCTTTCGCGAGGACCTGTACTATCGCCTCAATGTTGTTCCAGTCTCCATTCCACCGCTGCGTGCACGAGTAGAGGACATCCCGCTGCTGGTGAAACACTTTATTGAACTTCTCGGCAAAAGTAAAAAGAATCCTTTTCTCGGATTCGATCAGTCCGCGCTTCGATCCCTGACAAACTATTCCTGGCGCGGCAATGTCCGTGAACTGGAAAATCTCATCCAGCACATGTCGATCCTCCACAGTGGTGCCACCGTCGGTTATCCCGACCTGCCCGATAAGTATCGTGACCCCCTCACCGCACCTGCCCCCTCGCCGCCGAGCGCATCTCAGCAACAGACCGCCAATGAGACGCGATGGGAACAGTCGCAGCTTTTCTCCCCCACATCGCCCCCTGCATCAGAAGAATGGGTAAAGGGTGAAGTTGATTTTAATGCGCTGGTCAATGACTTTGAAACACAGTTGATTGTCCATGCCCTGAAAATAACGCAGGGCAACAAAAAAGAAGCGGCACGTCTGTTAAACCTCAAACGCACCACCCTCCTGGAAAAAATCAAAAAAAAGGAACTCACCGACAACTGGGCTGAAGAATGAAAAGAAGATCAGGCAGGTTCTGATAACTTTTTCACCAAGTTAACCGCCAGTATCTCGCGGATATCCCCGGCGGATGCCGGTGTGATAAGTATGTCACAGGCCCCGTACTTCACCGCTTTGAGCACCAGCGACCTGGTCCAGACAGGTCCTGCCGCCACCATGGGAACCGACAGACCGGTTGCACTGATCTTTATGGCCGCACCAAAGGCCTGCTCGCTCGGCTCCCGCATCACTAAAAAAATCAGCTGCACCTCAGCAGAAGGCACGCTGTTAATCGGATCCTTAAACGATAGAAGACGGCAGGAAAACCCCATTTCCGCTAAAACAGCGGCCATGTGTTCAGCACCCTGCGCATCATCTGTCACCAGCAGGATATCCGCACTACTTGCATCAACACCTGACTGTAGTGTAGAGGTCGGCACTGTCCCGTTGACCGTACCCGAGACATCGTCATGTTCCGGATGTTGCACCTGCTCCTCTCCGAAAGACTCCTGCTGCCCTGCAAAAAGCCGCTCCTCCGCCAGTCCGACAACGCCGGCAGGAAGAAGAAAGTGCAACTCGCCGATATCATGTTCATTGTATTGGAGGTGACCATGGATGCAATAGTAGGTCTGCCGGGCAACAAGATCATCTGCTTCAGGATCGATCTCCGCCGGTGACACCGGTTCCACAGCTGTTTTGACAAGCTCCGGTTTGCCTGGATACTGCTGCGCAAAAACAGCCGTATACCCGGCGGCAATGATCTCGACGATCTCACTGTAGGCATCCTGCACATCGTCATCATAGGTATCAGCAGCAACCATCTCATCCAGTGCCATCATGGGAAGCATGATCAGTGCACCTCCCAGATAGACAGCAGTCTTCAACGGCACCGAGAAATAGGCGTCTTGCGTCCCCTCTTCACCTGTTATCGTGAGCCGGGCCATGACCTGTTTGCCCTGCATTTTTTCGAGGCACTGTCTCTTGTTTAACAGCAGTCCTTTTTCAAGAATCACCTGAAGAGAACCGCTTAACAGCGCACTGACCTCCTCACAGACCTGTACTGTTGCCCCATGCAGCACATCATCGACCAATGTATGGTGCTGATCCATATCATGTGTTGGTTGCACTCTGCTCATTTCTCTCAAAAGTTGTCAGGGGATCTGTCTCTTCTCCAGGGCGACATGATTTCCCGGACAAGAAAACACTTTTTTTCGGCACGCTTCAACGATGAGGTTGGTACATTTGCACCGGTTACCTACTTGCTGATAGGTTGCTGTTGACGCCGGCAACGTCTACAGGCTGCCGGAACACCGGCGACTGCATACAACTTCAGCATAGACCTGATGCACTACAGAAAGCAAAAAGTTTACCAGATTTGCTGTTCATTACCGTATATCTGCTCTTTCATCGCTATCCCACTGAACTGCCGTTCTCCCGGCTTTCCCTCCCCCGTCTCTGTCTGCAAATTGACTCGTCCCCAGAAGCACTCTGTGGCGGATCTGCCAAAATACCGTCACATATAAACAACAACAGGCATGTAGACTGCTCTTACGGTCATTGAATCCATCATAATCAAAATACCGGTGAACATCACAAACAGGATGGAACACTTATTGCTTAAAAGAAAACACCATGAAAAGTAGAGGTAAACAGACCGTATGACCCGTTCTTTGTTCATAACTCATCTGCTGCTCGCTGTTGCGACACTGTTGTTTGTCAATGAAGCTGCGGCAGCTGCCGTTCTTAACGGTATCGATCGCCGCGATGAGCCGGCCCGGATTTTTTTAATCTTTAATGTCAACCCGCTGCCTGCCTATAAGATGGCAACCAGCGGACGGAGAGTTGATCTCGAATTTATTGACACCACCCTGGCTGCGGACTTCAAAACACCGGCAACAGACAGCAGGATGATCAAACTGACGACCAGAACAGAGCAGAAGTCGTTGTTTGTTTCCCTCTATTTTCGTTATCCACCGCAGCTGGTCAATGTCACCAGTACTAAAAACACCCGGCAGCTGACCCTTGACATTCTGCTGGGCAACCAGCTTTCCGCCTCAACACCGGAGGTGTCATCTAAACTACACGGAATTCCAGTGGTCAAGCACACCTCTGATGATGTCTTCAACCCGGTGGAGGCAACCCAGTTCTCAAAAGACTGGCGCTCTTTTTTCACTGCCTATGAGTTGCCGGTGGAGATTATCACCCCTCCGCACTTTCATCTGCCCCCCTCTCCCCTGGCAGAGGCGCTCTTGCCCCACTCTTCCCTGGATGAGTGGTTGCCCCAAGAGATGCAGCGCCTGTTTTTCAACAAACAATGGCAACAACTCGGCCCGCTTCTGCGTGAACGGTTAACCCAGAACATCGATGAGAAAATCAAGGAGCGACTGGTTCTTACCTATGCCGAATGCCTGACCAGGGCCGGCGCATACCAAGAACCGTATATCCTGCTCCAAAAGATCATGGTGCAGTATCCTGATTCACTCATGGCCGACCTGGCCAATCTGCTGCTTATTTACCAGCAGGCCTCACAAGGTGAGTACATCGATGCCTACTATGAGCTGCGCACCCTTCGGAAAACACTGGGTACGCTCCCCTTCACCGGATCCCTGCATCTTCTGGAGGCGGAAATGGCCATCATGGCAGGCCGTTTCACCGAGGCGGATGAACTGCTGGCCGATACCGTCATCAGCAGTGATCCGGTCCTGGTGCAGATACGGAATCTTCGCCGGGCGGATCTGCTGGCCGCACGAGACCGGAAAGACGATGCCCTGTCTGCTTACCTGGATATAAACAGTCGATCCACACTCCTGCAGACTGATCCCATGTCACTTGCCCGGTTTGCAGACGCACTGTACTCTGCCCGTGTTTATAGCGAGGCCGCCATATGCTATCAGAGGCTCAGCGACCTGCTGACTGGTAAGCCACAGTCAGACCTGGTGCTGTTCAGGCTGGCCATGTCGCAGCTGCACATTCCCGCCATGGCAAAACGGGGGAGTAAGGAGTTCCAGCAGATTCGGGAGGCCTTTCCGAAAACAGAGGGCGGCATGCGTGCCACCCTCAAGCAGACAGACATTGAATTCACTTCGAACCGGCTGAAGGCACGGGATGCTGAAGCGACTTACGGGACCCTGGCAACCACGGCCGGGTCAATCCCCCTTCGTGAAGAGAGTGCTTTTAAACAGGCTCTGGTCAATGCCTTGTCCAAGGAGCATGAAAAGAGTGTGCACCAGTGCAGGCAGTTGCTTCGCAGCTTTCAATCCGGTGCGTTACGTACCGAAACAGCTGCTCTGCTGATCCAGCAGTTGCCTGTTCTCATTCAGCAGCTGGTGCAAAGTGAACAGTATGTCAAGGCCCTGGTCCTGGCCAAACAGAACAGACAACTTTTTATACACGGCTGGCTTGATACCGACGTGTTGTACGATCTCGCCCGTGCCTACACTCAACTTGGCCTGACTGATCAGGCCTTACAGACCTATCAGTATCTTTTCGAGGTCTCCCCTGAAGCAACAAAAGAAACTGTTTATCTGCCGCTTATCAAAGAGCTGTTTGCCTCGGGTTTCTTTGTGCAGGTGCAGGAATATGCGGATCGCTATCAGGTACGCTACCCCAAGGGTAAAGATCAGGCAGCCATCCACAGGTACAAGATGCAGGCACTGTATGCCTCCGGCCAGCTTGAGCAGGCTCTTACGCTGACCAAAGACACCTCCCAGCCGCAGTTTCTCGAAACAGAACTTTTAAAAGGACGCCTGTACTTTGAAAAAAATGACTGGCAAAATGTGATTGCCACCCTCACCCAGTCTGCTCTCCGCTCAGAGCTGCCTCCAGATGCCCTGCGCCGGCTGGCGGAATCGTACTTTCAGACGGGTGAACCGACCCTGGCCGAGCCGTTGTTTCAGCAGGTTCGAGAGCATGCCCCGACCGATGACCAGGCACTGTTCCGCTTGGCACAGATTGCTGCACAACAAGACAAATCAATGCAGGCACTTAAACTGTTTCAAGAAGTAGCCGACAAAGGATCAGACCCTCTGTGGAGAAAACTGGCCCGTCAAGAAGCGGAGATTCTGGAACTTTTGCCCAACAAACCCCCAACCACCCGGCTCTGATGCCACTACCTGGAGATACCTGTGTCGAGCATACATCAACTGGACCGTACCATGCAGCTGCTGCATAAAGTTCTGGATCTCAGGACAAAAAATCAAGAAATTATCGGCTCCAACATAGCGAACGCGGAAACCCCCGGTTATGCAGCCCAGTCATTTACCTTTGAAGAGGCGCTGCGCGGCGCAGTAACCGATACCGGGATGCGCAGTGTCACCACCCATGCCGGCCACATCCCGGTGGCGCCGGACAGTCTTGAGCACGTTCACGGAACCGTGACCATCAGCCGGGACACCACCGGTATCGGTGACAACAATACCGTCAGTGTTGATCAGGAGATGGTCAAACTCTCGGAAAATGAGATCCTGTATGAGACCGCGGTCACCATGCTCAACAAAAAAATCGCGTTGCTCAAGTATGCCGCCAACGGCGGTGCCTGAATTTACAGAAGCTTTACACCTCGTTTAAGGAGTCTTGTATGGACATTTTCACCACCTTTAACATCGCGGCCTCGGGTCTGAAGGCACAGACCACCAGGCTCAACACCATCAGCGCCAACCTGGCCAATGCTGAGACCACCTCAACGCCGGAGGGAGGGCCTTACCGGAAAAAGTCCGTTGTCTTCCAGACCGAACCACTGTCCTTCAAACAGCACCTGCATGCCTCGGTCACCGGTCAAACCGGTATCCAGGGGGTAAAAGTCGCTCAGATCGTGGAAGATACCAGTCCGCCGCAACGGATATACGATCCTGCTCATCCGGATGCACAGGAAGACGGGTATGTGGAGCTGCCCAACATCAGTGTGCTCAAAGAGACCGTTGATATGATGTCGGCCACCCGTTCCTACGAGGCCAACACCACCATCATCAAATCAGCTAAACGCATGGCGCTTAAAGCACTTGAAATCGGGAGATAAGCAATGGATGCCCTAACAGCCCTGACCACCATCCAACAACCATCTCAGTCATCACAGTCTCAGCTTCGCCAGGCGGAAACCAGCTTCAGCGACATGCTGACAGCCATGGTCGGCCAGACAAACGCCTTACAGCAGGCTGCGGATCAGGCCGTCCAGCAGGTACACACCGGTGATGAAAAAAATCTGCATGACGCGATGATCGCCATGGAAAAGGCTGACATCTCCCTGCGCTATATGGTCCAGGTTCGCAACAAGGCCATTGATGCCTATCAAGAGATCATGCGCATGCAGGTTTAACCCGAACTGTTTTTTCGTTCATCTTTGTCCAGCAGACATGCAAAATCACATAGAGACCTCCCATGGCCGAACAGAATGATGCCGCTTCAAAAGTAAAAGCCGGCTGGCAAAACCTGATAACCGTTATAGCCGGCTGGCCTCTGTCACGAAAAATCGCCCTGGGTGCGGTTACCGTCATCACGCTCGGGCTTTTCACCTGGATTATCGTGCAGGCCCGAACCGCAGACTATCAGCTCCTGTACGGCAACCTGGCCGACGCAGATGCCTCCGCCGTTGTTGAGTGGATGAAGGGCCAGAACATGCCCTATCAGCTTGCCAACAATGGGCACAACATCCTCATTCCCGCCAAAAATATTCATGAAACCCGACTGAGCCTGGCAACCCTTGGTTTACCCCAGGGAGGCGGGGTGGGATTTGAAATTTTTGACAAGCAGTCGTTTGCGCTCACTGATTTTGTTCAGAAGGTCAACTATTCCAGGGCGCTGCAGGGAGAACTGGCGCGAACCATCACCTCCTTAGGCCCGGTGGAATCAGCTCGTGTGCATCTGGCTTTACCGGAAAAACGGTTGTTCCGGGATCAGCAGAAACCGGCCACTGCCTCGGTCATCATCAAACTGGCTCCAGGCAAACGATTGAGTGAACCGCAGATCGAGGGCATTGTGCATCTGGTTTCCAGCTCCATAGAAGAGCTGGAGCCCTCGCATGTCACTGTTATAGACCAGAATGGGACTGTGCTTTCCCGCATCGGTGACAAGGGTATGGGCAATGCCCTGTCACCCGACATGCTCGAGTTTCAGATGCAGATTGAACAGCGGCTTGAAGATCGGGCGCAGGCCCTGCTCGACAAGTCACTTGGCCCGCAGAATGCCATGGTACGAGTCAGTGCAACACTGGATTTTGCCAAAACTGAAAAGACCGAAGAGACTTTTGATCCTGAAGAACCGGTCGTGCGGAGTGAACAGGTGAGCGAGGAAAAATCTGGCTCTGAAATCACCGGCGGTATCCCTGGAGTTCAATCCAACCTGGAAGGCCCTGGTACGCAAATATCCGGTACCACTCCGCCGACAAGCCGTTCCCAGCGCATCACCAACTATGAGATCAGTAAAGTTGTCTCCAAAACAACCAATCCCATCGGCACGATCAGCAGACTCTCGGTTTCTGTCCTGATCGCTGATAAGGTTATACCGGCAAAAGACAAAGAACCGTCTGCAACAGAACCTCGATCGACCAGTGAAATAAAGGCTGTTGAAACCATGGTGGCATCGGCTCTGGGCCTGGACAGTTCCCGTGGTGATAAGATTGAAGTGACCTCCATGCCCTTTCTTGCCTCTGCAGAACAGAACGATACCGATGGTCTGGATAATCGGCTCTATCACTACCTGCCGTTTGTTCGCTACGGTCTTGTCCTGATCGGCGGTCTTCTTCTCTACTTGCTGCTGATCCGACCCCTGATGAGTGTGTTGCGTAAGGATGTGACCCAGCACTTCAAAACCGTGGAGCAGATGGAGGCTGAACAGACACGCGAGCCGCTCACTGATGCGGAGAGCGGTCATCCTGCTGTTGACACCCTGATCGGTGGCTCAGCCTACAGGACGGCCATGGAATCACCACCTCTGGACATCCTGGAAAAGATCAGGAAAGGGGTGGACAACGATCCGGTGTTCAGTGCCCATGTACTCAAGAGCTGGATCCGTGAGCAGGGGTAACCTTCTGCAGCTTCAGACCGGCATGATCAGGCGGCTGCAGCAGACTGTTTTTTCTCAACTCAAACCTTGACCATTATGGCTGCATTGGAAAAATTAACCGGATTAAAAAAGGCTGCCATTCTTCTCATCTGCCTGGGGGAAGAGGCGGCCACCAAACTGTTGCGGGAACTCACCGATGAAGAGATCTTCAAGGTGACCAGATGTATGGCCGATATCGAACATATACCTGAAGATATAAAGACCCAGGTGCTGGCGGATTTCGAGATGGCGGCAGAAGGACAGGTGGGACTCGTGGTCAAAGGTCAGGAGTTTGCCAAAAAACTCATTGCCGGTGCCGGCAGCAAGAGCAGAGAGAACAGTCTGATGCGCCAGTTTGTGGCCGGTACCGAGTCCCGGCCCCTGGAGACCATTGCCAAGATGCAGCCCTCCATGGTTGCAAGTCTTCTGGAACGTGAACACCCGCAGACGCTGGCACTCGTTTTATCAACCCAGGCCACAGAACACGCCGGCGCTATTATCGCCAAACTTCCGGAAGAGATACGAGCTGATGTCATCCATCGAATAGCCACCCTGGATACGGTCTCTCCGGCAGTCATCGATCGCATAGAAGAGGCCCTGAGCAAGGAGATCGGTATTGTTGTCAGCAGTCATGAACAACGCCAGGTCGGCGGCCTGAAGAAGGTGGTGGAGATCCTCGACGCAATGACCGACAACCTTGACGCTGAAATTCTGGAAAACCTGGAAGAGGTTGATCCGGAGATGGTTGAAGATATCCGCAAACTGATGTTCACCTTTGAGGATCTGTGCGCGCTTGACGACCGCTCCATCCAGATGATTCTTCGTGAGATCAACAACGATGCACTGGCCATGGCCCTGAAGACCGCTTCCGATGAGATCAAGCACAAGATCTTCAGCAACATGTCGTCTCGTGCCGCTGAAATGATCAAAGATGACCTGGAGGCCATGGGTCCGGTACGGCTTTCCGAGGTTGAAGTCATGCAACAGACCATTGTCAAGGTTGCGATGAAACTTGAAGAGGAAGGCAAGCTGACGCTCGGCAAGGATGGTGGTGATGAGTTTGTCTAAGGTCTTTAAAGAAGATCAGCTCTTTACCCGGACCACACTCATCCGCCGGAGCATGGCAACAGTTCCGGACGAGCCTGCAGCTGTTGTCGATGAGCAGCTCGCCCCCGTGCAGACAGATGCGGAGGAAGCGGTGCCGTTGCAGACACAGAGGGAAGAACCGCCGCAGCCGCAGGCCGAGGTGAGCGCTGAAGACAAGCCGCTGAAATCAGAGGTGCCGGACCCTCCCCCTGCTCCTGCTGTTGATGTGGAAGCCGTCCGCCGGCAGGCCTATGAACAGGGAATGGCTGACCTTGCCGCCCAATACCAGGAAGAGATGCGACAGGCCGTCGCTGCATTCACTGACGGTTGTCACCAGTTAAGCCGGCAACGCATCGTGCTTCTGCAACAGCACCAGACACAGTACATCAACCTGATCATGCTGCTCTGCGAAAAGATTGTGCGCCAGGAGCTGCAGACCCCGCGCAATACCATCGCGGCTGCTCTGCAGTCCGCCCTGGAGGAGGCCATTGCCTGTGAAGAGTATCATGTGACCCTGCATCCGGCAGACCTTGCGATTGCCGAACAGAAGGCACCGGAAATGGTGGCGGCTGTTCGCGGTATTGAACGCGTTGTCTTTAAAACAGACGAGACGATAACCCGTGGCGGCTGTCTGCTGGAATCGCAGGTCTGCACAGTGGATGCAACGGTGGAAACACAGCTGGCCGGCCTGAAGGAGTTTGTGGTGGAACAGGCCCTGGTCCCGCCCCTGGAGCCTGATCAGGAAACTCCAACGCGCAGCTCACAGCCGATCCAGGTTGAAAACTCCTCACCGTCTGCCAATTAGACGGCAGAACAGTTGGTCATTGTCATGATGTGTACAGCAACCATCTGTTGAACAAATACGATTCCCTCATCTTTAACTTTAACTATGCTCATTGACACCTCTCCTCTTCATTCTTTTTCACCGATTCGAGTGTACGGCAAGGTGCACCGGATTGTCGGTCTGGTTGTCGAGGGCTCCTGCCCGCGTTCATCGATCGGATCTCTCTGTGAAATCACGCCCCTGCAGGGAGGAGAAGCCGTGCCCGCAGAGATTGTCGGCTACAGTGACAACCGGGCACTGCTCATGCCCCTTGGAGAAGTACGCGGTCTGGGCCCGGGCAGCCTCATCCGGGTAAAAAAAGAACAGGCCTCCATCCGGGTGGGCGACGGTCTGCTCGGTCGGGTTCTCGATGGCATGGGCGAATCACTGGACCAGGGACCGCCGCTGTATCTTCCCCATGAAAAGGCGCTGTACTCACTGCCGCCCGGCCCCATGCAGCGAGATGCCATCACCCAGCCGCTTGACCTCGGTATCCGGGCGATCAACGGACTGCTCACCTGTGGCATCGGCCAACGTATGGGCATCATGGCCGGATCCGGCGTCGGTAAAAGTGTGTTGCTCGGCATGATGGCCAAGTATGCCAAGGCCGATGTCAACGTCATCGCTCTGATCGGCGAACGCGGCCGCGAGGTCCGGGAATTTATCGAACGGGATCTGGGGCCGGAAGGGTTGGCTCACTCGGTCATCATTGCCGTCACCTCGGATCAGTCCCCCCTGCTTCGGATGCGCGGTGCCTTTGTTGCCACAGCCATTGCCGAATACTTCTGCCGCCAGGGTAAAAACGTGCTGCTCATGATGGATTCGGTCACCCGTTTTGCCATGGCCATGCGTGAGATCGGGCTCTCCATCGGTGAACCGCCCACCACCAAGGGATATACACCCAGTGTGTTCGCAACCCTGCCCAAGCTGCTGGAACGTGCCGGCAACTTCCAGAACCAGGGGTCGATCACCGGCCTGTATACAGTTCTTGTAGATGGCGACGATCTGACCGAACCGGTGGCAGACTCGGTGCGCTCCATCCTGGATGGTCATATTGTGCTGTCACGCGGTATTGCCGCCAAAAACCATTATCCGGCCATTGATGTGATGATGTCGACCAGCAGGGTCATGCGTGATATCACCACGCCCCGGCACCGTGAACTTGCAGGCAAAGCCCGCAGTGTTCTGGCTGTCTACCGTGAGTCGGAAGACCTGATCAACATCGGCGCCTATGCCGCGGGCAGCAACAAGAAGATCGATTATGCAATTTCCCGGATCGATGCCATCAATACGTTCCTTACCCAGGGGTTTGATGAATCTTCCAACCTTGAAGAGACCATTGCCGCTCTGGGCGAACTGGTCAGCGACCGTCAACCGGGCGATCGCAGGAGAAGCGGCCGATCAGGCTATGGCCGCAGAAAGACCGATAATGTTGAGAACACACCATGAAACCCTTTCGTCTCCATGCGGTCCTCAACTACCGCCGACAGGTGGAAGATGCTGCCCGTCAGGATTTTCACCAGGCCTGTGTGCTTGAAAAAAAACTGCACCAGTCGATCATGCAGGTCGAAGAAGATCTCCAGCATCTTTTTCTGGAAATACAACGTGACAAAGAGACCGGCACTTCTGTTGATCGTCTGCTGCGGTTCGAATATCAGATCGATCTGCTCAAGGAGAAGCTGGCAACACTCCACGATGAGCTCAGACAGCAACAGGCCCAGGTGACCGTTAAACAGCAACAGCTCATCAGGGCCGGTCAGGACCGGAAGATCATGGAAAAACTCCAGGAACAGCAGAATGCCGCCTATGCCGGATTTTTAGAAAAAAAGGAGTTGGCCATGCTTGATGAGATCGCCGTACTCTCCCATGAACGCAGAAAGCGCTGATCCAACCATGCGCATCAACATGCTTTTTATAAGCTGCAACAGGGTGTGGAGCCTGCCATGAAACGATACTGTCTTATCTGCTGTCTCCTTTTGGGAATTGTTGCCGCCCAGGTATGGGCAGAGGAACGTTCATCCGCTGCACCGGGCCCGAAAGACCGACAGCAGCAGTACGAATCGGTGGAAGAGCGGCGGATCATGGGAAATATCCGTGATTCCGTATCTTTCACCTCCCAGGAAAAGGAAAATGTAGAGGACAGGAAAAAGGAATTAAAGAGAATGGAGGTTGAGGTCGATAAGAAGATTGACCAGCTCACCCGGCTTCGCGACCAGATCGCCAAACTTCTGGAGCAGAAAAGCGAAGAGGAGAACAAGAGGGTGACCGAGCTGGCCAGGGTTTACGAAAAAATGACGGCGGAGAAAGCCGCCGCAGTCATGGGATCAATCGATCAGGAGCTGGCAATCGCCATTTTAGCAAAAATGAAAACCAAGTCAGCAGCAAAGATTCTCGGCAGTATGGAACGTGAAAAAGCCGCCAGGCTGACCACCGGCTTCAGTACTCTGGATGCACCGTAATGTCCCTGTCCGCCCTTGCCTTCATCCCCTCTGATCGGCCATCCTTTGACGCCTTCTCAGGAGCGGCACCTGCAGGTCATAAACAGAAAAGTCTGTTTGCCGACCACCTGGAATCCGCAGCACAGCAAAAACACTCTGACAAACAATCAACCCCTGCCTCTACGCGCAAGGGGAAGAAGGATGTGCCCCGTAATCAGCAGAGCTCCACACAAAAAAACAGCCGCTCTTCGGCGGGCAGGCAGAGAGAAGCACCGGCCGCTGATCCGTATTCTCCGGCTGAGGAGCACGTGCAGCCGATACCTCCGGAACACCTGAGCAGCCACAAGGCAGACAGCAGCACAGATATCCGTTCTGAAAAGACAGCGATCACACGCATGCTGGAGCAGCTCAGTCGAGGCGGAGAGCCGTCCGGCAGCAGAGCAGTCTCTCAGATGGCCGAGCCGACCGAATTACAGACAGAATCATCCACTGGGGAGATGACAGGTCGACCACTACATGGCCACCATCCCCTGTCACAGGCCTTTACCTCCGGTTTACAGCAAGGCGGGGCAGCCACCGGCATGGGTGAGACCCTGATTGACAGCCATCCAGAGCTCCACGATGCAAGCGGGCAGCACAGCATCGCTGTACAGGCCCTTGGTGGTGATGAAGAGCATGAAAACAACGGGACTGCCGTTCCCGGCTCCTTAACCGCCACCCCGCGCCTGGATGCCGACACACGCTATATCCAATCGCGCCTTCCTAAAGAGGCCTTAAGCAAAATAGCGGGACAGTTCAGCGAGCAACAGGACATACATGCCCAGCAGTCGCAGAAGAATCCCGAACCCGATAATCTGTCCACACAATCGAACAAAGGACCTGATGAACAGTTTGTCTGGCAAAAAACCGATCTGCAGCAGGCTGTTCACCACCACCAGCCGGTTCTCGTTCAACCGCTGAGCACCGGCCGGCCGGCCACAATCAGTCCGCCCGGGCAGCCAGCATTCTATCACCTGCCCTCAGGACTCATGGTGCCGGAAAGTACGGTGGTGGACCAGATAACAGCGCACCTCACCATCAATAACCGCCTGGAATCTCATGAGGTGGTGTTGCGCCTCAACCCGCAGGAACTCGGAAAGGTACGGATGACCATCACAGTGGAGCAGGACAATGTGAAGGCGCACATTCTGACCCAGAACCCGCAGACCCGGGAGATGATTGACCGTCACCTGCCCCGCCTGCGCGATGCTCTGGAAGAACAGGGACTGCATCTGCACCAGGTTGAAGTGACCGTGGCAACGCAGGAGCAAACCGGTGACGAACGATTTCAGGGCCGTGACGCTCGGCAGCAGGCAGCAGCTTTTCCGGGTCTCTCAATCGCCCAACAACCGTTTTCTTCCTCGATCAGTGATGAAGAGATGGCTGTGTCCGCAGCCAGCAATATTTTAAATGTCCTCATCTGAGGTACGGAGAACATCATGACATCTGTTTCCGGCGTAACCAACACCGACACCGCGGCAACAACAAAGACAACCACCACCAAAACATCCGCCCTGGGACAGGAACAGTTTCTGACCCTGCTGGTTGCCCAAATGCAACACCAGGATCCGCTCAACCCTTCAGACCCCACTGAGTTCACCGCACAGCTGGCGCAGTACAGCCAGCTGGAGCAGTTGTTTAATCTCAACGATTCCATGAAACTGCTGGCAGTGGCGCAGAACAATTCCGAACGGCTCTCTTCGCTCAGTCTGATCGGCCAGGAGGTTGTGGTTGAGGAAAGCGAGTTCTCCTTTCATGCCAGCCCTGTCCAGATCGGCTACAAGATCGATGGAGCCATCAGCGATGCCTCGGTGTCGATCCAGAACGCATTCGGACAGACCGTGGCGGTCCTGCAAGCCGACGACCTGTCCGCAGGCAACCACTTCCTGACCTGGGACGGTAAAGACAGCAGCGGCAGTACCCTGTCCAGCGGTACCTATTCCATCGTCATCAACGCTACCGGTGCCGACGGCTACAGTGCCGCGGTCTCCCCCCTGGTACGTTCAGAGGTAACCGGTATTGACTTAAGCGGCAGAGAGGCAAAAATCGTCACTGTCCTTGGCGAATATACGGTTTCGTCCATCCACGGGGCCTATAACAAGAGCCAATCGGCGGCAGAGAGCAGCGCAGGCTGAAAAACAACTAAAAAAAAGCAGCGTTGCAGCCGATCAGACAATAACAGGGTACAGGGCATATCTGCAGAGAACACCGTGTCGCCCTCCCCCTTGATACGCTATTTGCTCACATTACCAGTCCTCTCACATCAATCACCTAGGAGTTTGTCATGGGTATTCAAAGTGCTATGTTCAGCGGCATCAGCGGACTTAACACCAACTCGCAAGCCATGAGCGTTATCGGCAACAACCTCGCCAACACCAACACCCTGGGCTTCAAGGGATCCCGCAGTATCTTTTCCGACCTCTTATCAGGCAATATTTACGGCTCCGGAGGCGCATCCCAGGTGGGCCGTGGAGTCGGCCTCTCCATTGTTGACTCTATTTACAGCCAGGGGACCTTTGAAACCACCTCTTCAAATACGGATGTCGCCATTGAGGGTACTGGATTTTTCCTGCTCAAAGAGACAGGCAACGACACAACCTACTACACCCGCGCCGGTTCTTTCCGCTTTAACCAGGATGGCTACCTTATCAATCCCGAAGGTTTACGCGTGCAGGGGATGACATTTGATCCTGTCAACAACAGCGAGCTTCTGCCACAAGATCCCACCGACATTCGGGTGGTCAACCTCGGTCTGACCCCGGCCAACCCTACCTCCACGCTGACCCTGACCACCAACCTGGACGAAAACTCCCGGGTTATCGGAACAGGAATACCCATTGATCCGACCGATCGGACAACCTACAATTACTCCGGCTCCACCCAGATATTCGACTCCCTGGGACAATCGCACCTTATAACCATGTACTGGCAGCTGGAAGATGACAGCACCAACCTCTGGAACATGGCATACACCGTTGACAACAACACCGCCGCTCCTCAGGCTCTTTCGCAACAGCTGCAGTTCGATGCAAACGGTCTGTACATCGATTTCCCTGACCCCCTCACCGTGCAGATCAACCTGCCTGCCTGGGGAAACGGTGCAGCTGCTTCAGTTATTGACTTTACCTTTGACTGCACACAGTTTGACAGTAATTCAGCGATCATCGGTCAGGAACAGAACGGGTACGCGGCCGGTGAACTGACCAACGTCTTTATCAACAACCAGGGAACAGTGGTGGCTTCGTACTCCAATGGCCGGCAGATCAACATCTCGCAACTGGTGCTTGCCAAATTTCAAAACCCGGGCGGCCTGAAACTCGCCGGAGCCAACCGCTATACAGCCACCTCCGAGGTCGGCTCCATCCGGGTTGGCCTGCCGGGTCCGGAACTGGGTAAAGTATTCACCAACTCCCTTGAACTGTCCAATGTTGACATGGGCCAGGAGTTTGTCCAGATGATCACCACCCAGCGCGGTTTTCAGGCAAACTCGAAGATCATCACCACTGTTGATGAGATGCTCAGTGAGCTGATCAATCTGAAACGCTGATCCGCCATAAAGTCATTTTTCCGACACCAGGCCCCATGTCATTGTCATGACACGGGGCCTCTCTTTTTTACAGCCTGCAGCGCTTTCTCTCCCATGTTCTTTTCTTCATGACAGCACAGCACGGCTCTGTATCAGGCATTCAACTTGCATAAGCAGTGGTGTCTGCAAACAGTCAACCCGTGAAGCACCACCGGGTTATCCTCTTTCACAAGTACCCTTTATTGATGACAGTTTAAAAGGACCGCAACATGGCAGAAAACCAAAACGATAAGACAGTTGAAACACAACAACGAAGCTCTAAGAAATGGGTCATCATGATCGGTGTCACCGTGGCTGTTCTGCTGATCGGAGGCGGCGGCTACTTCTTTCTTCAGCAGCAAAAACAAACGGAACCCGGCCGGCAGGGAGAAGGAAGCAAGGCCGCTGCCCTGATCAAGCCGATTCCGGAAGACGCCGGCATCGGCCCGATAGTGGAGATCAATGAGTTTATCGTCAATATCATCGGTACCGACACTGCCCATTATGTGAGGGCCTCGCTGTCACTGGAACTCGACCGGGAGAGTGCCGTTGAGGAGGTCGGCAAACGGATGCCGCAGATCCGTGATGCCGTTCTTCTCCTTATCGGCAACAAGACCTTTGAGGAGCTGCAGGACATTCAAGGAAAAAATCAGGTCAAGGCAGAGTTGAAAAGTAAGATCAACTCTTTCCTCAGAACCGGCAAAGTAAGCAATGTGTATCTCACCGATTTTGTGGTCCAGTGAACTCCGTGGAAACGATCCTCAAAAAAGAAGAAATCGCTGAACTCCTTGCAGCCATCAGGGCCGGTCGGATTTCTGTTGATCAGTCAGCTGATGACCAGCTCCCCGGCCGGACGAACCCGGCTTCAGAACCGCTCGATCTGTTCAAGGTCTATGAACGATCGCACATCAGCGGGGAGATGCGTATCCCCAATCTTGATATCGTGCTTGACAGCTTTGCCCGCAAGTTTTCAACCAGCCTGACCAATGCCATGATGCGCAGCTTCACCGTTGAACGCGAGGAGATCGTCACCACCGATTTTCAGCAGAGTCTGGTTGACCTGCAGGCTCAGGGGGCTGTCGGCATCTACAGTGTTCCCCCACTGAAGCATGGCTGTCTTTTTCACTTTGACACACTGCTGGCCTTCACACTGCTTGAGATCATGCTCGGCTCCTCGCAGTCCAGCGAACCGATCTCCTTAAGCCGGAATCTCACCACCATTGAGATCGCCATCCTCAAGACCATCATGGCTGACATCTGTACCGAACTCAGCAGTGCCCTGAAACCGGTCGTCGAAGTCGAGGCCCTGCTGACAAAGGTTGAAAACAACTTTCGCCTGGTCAGCATTGTTGAGCCGGAGGTGGAGGTTCTGGTCACGCAATTTAATGTCAGCCTGGCCGGAGAATTCTGCGGTCAGGTGCGGATGATCATCCCCTATCTGACCCTTGAACCGCTCCGCGAGAAGTTCAAGTCACTGGTCACCATTGCCCAGGCCGCTGCCAACACCTGGACCGAGTTAATTGCCCATGAAGCATTGAACGTCGATAGTCTGGTGATCGCTCGATCCGGACAGATCGACATGTCCATTGCCGATATCCTGAAGCTACAGCCCGGTGATCTCATTGACCTCAACTACGACCCTGATCAACCGTTGACAGTTCTCATCGAAGATCAACCGCTCTTCCGAGCCGTTACCGGCATACGCAACGGCAAAAAGGCCATTCACATCACAAACCGCTACAGTCAACGCTGAGGAGGCGTCCATGGAAGCACCCGATACAATGGAAGCGCAACATTTCAACACGTTAAACCCTGAAGAGACAGCTGAACTCCTGAAGGAAAATCACCTGAAAACACCGGACCACCAGGAGTTCAGCCGATTGAGCCGGGAGCTGGAGTTTCTCTACGATGTGCCGCTCCAGGTGTCGGTGGAGGTCGGCAGAGTGCGCATCCTTTTGCGGGACCTGCTCCAGATGGGCGAAGGATATGTGGTTGAACTCGACAAACTGGCAGGCGAACCACTGGACCTCTATGTCAATGCCCGACTGATTGCCCGGGGAGAGGCAGTGAAGGTTGGCGACAAGTTCGGCATTAAACTGACCGAGGTGGTCAGTCAATCGGATCGCATCAAAAATCTGGGATAATCCATGCACGTTCTCTATCTGCTCGTTCTCACCATCCTGCCTGAGATTGCCTGGGCCGCTCCACCGCCGACCCCGGCCGGAACACTTTTCCAGACAGCCTGGGCCCTCATGGTGGTGATCGGCCTGATCCTTGCCCTGTACGGACTTTCAAAAAAACGGTTCTTTTTAAAGAAAGGAGGCAACCACATCATCAATGTTGTGGAAGTACGCCCAATACACCCCAAATCGTCGCTCACCCTGGTGGAGGTCCGTGGCCGGGAGTACCTGCTGGGAGTCGGCCCCAACGCCATCCACTTACTTGCCGAGCTCAACCAGAGCTCTGAACCGCAAAAACAGGCAACTGATTTTTCCTCACTGCTGGCCGAGCACTCATGAACTGTCGCCTCCTGTTCTTCAGCCTTCTGTTTTTTCTGATCCCCGCAGCAGCCTCTGCCGTCAACCTGCCCACAGTCACCTTCGGCATCAGTGATGCCGGTACTCCGGCTGAGGTCTCCACAGCACTGCAGGTCCTCCTGGTGCTGACCGTTCTCACCGTGGCACCGGCAATCCTGTTGATGACCACGGCCTTCACCCGCATCATCATTGTTCTGGGGTTCTTGCGTCAGGCCATGGGTACCCAGAACACACCGCCCAACCAGATACTGTTGGGACTGGCCCTGTTTCTTACCCTGTTTGTCATGGCACCGACCTTTAACACCATCAACCAGCAGGCCCTGCAGCCGTACATGCAGGAACAGATCACCCAGCAGCAGGCCTTGAGCCGCTCAATGGAGGTCATGCGCACCTTCATGTTCAGCCAGGTTCAGGAGAGTGAACTGCAACTGCTGATCGACCTGACCAAAGAGGAACAGCCCGCAGACAAAGAAGCACTCTCCTCTGCCATCCTTATTCCGGCCTTTATGCTGTCAGAGTTAAAGCGCGCCTTTCAGATGGGCTTTATGATCTACGTCCCCTTTCTGGTCATCGATATGCTGGTGGCCTCGGTGCTGATGTCCATGGGTATGATGATGCTGCCGCCGATCATCATATCACTGCCCTTCAAGTTGCTGTTATTCGTCCTTGTTGACGGCTGGCAGCTGGTGGTCGGCTCTCTGATGAAGAGCTTTGTATAAATTTCAACCAAATCCCGTCATCCCCCATGAGCCCTGAAACAGTTATCCATGTCGGTAAAGCAGCGGTACAGACCATCCTGCTGACCGCTGCGCCGATGTTGATTGCGGCCATGGTCATCGGTCTGATGATCAGTATTTTCCAGGCCGCCACACAGATCAACGAACAGACAATGACGTTTATTCCCAAGATTGTTGCTGTCTTCATCACGCTGCTGATCTTCGGCCCCTGGATCATGGATGTGCTTGTCACCTTCACCACCGGCACTATAACGCAGATCGCCTCGGTCGGCCGTTAACCGCAAGCTCGGATAAAGGCTATGGACCTGCCGTTTATTCCATTCCAGCAGACACAGGATTTCCTGGTCTGCCTGGCTCGGGTCATCGCCATCATTGCCGCCATCCCGGTCTTTGGCGGCAGTCAGATTGGAGGAAGGCTCAAGATCGGTCTGTCCGTCATGATCAGTCTGCTGCTCTTTCCTCTCATCGCCCCTTACACACCAAAAGCACAGCTCACACTGACCGGCCTTGCCCTGCTGCTGGTTAACGAAGTGCTCCTTGGCGCCCTGATCGGACTTGTCACGCAGATGATCTTTGCGGCGATCAGCTTCGGCGGCACCGTCATCGGCTATCAGATGGGTTTTGCCGCTGCCAATATCTTTGATCCTCAAACCACCCAGCAACTGTCGCTCATGAGCCAGTTTGTCAACATTCTGGCCATGCTGGCCTTTCTCACCCTGAACATGCATCATTTTTTCTTTCATGCCATCATCGAATCCTTTGTGCTGCTGCCCCCGGGAACACTCGACTTTTCCGGAGGAGCTGTTCAGGAACTGATGAAACTGGCCGGCAACATGTTTACTCTTGGTGTCAGGTTCAGTGCACCGATTCTTGCCTTACTGCTCATCGTCAACCTGGTGCTGGGTATCCTGGCCCGGGTCTTTCCACAGCTCAATGTCTTTATGCTCTCCTTTCCATTGAATATCGGTATCACCTTTCTAGTCATAAGTTTGACACTCGGCGCCATCTTCTCCGTCTTCCGTCGTGAATTTGACTTAACCGGTGAACATATCCTCACCCTCCTGCAGTTACTTGCCTGACCGCCTCCGACCGGTACAACACCACGGGCTGTTTAATCAGCAGCATGGCCGCAATCCGGGTGCATAATTTGCTAGCCCCGTTACATACAGCTTCTGTCGGCTCACCGATCCGGGTGCATCGGCCGGAAGCTTTTTCAGCAACTTTCAGATCCGCACACACCCATGGCCGAAGAGAACAGTACCGGGGAACGCACAGAAACCCCATCAGCGAAACGACGCGCCGATTTCAGAAAAAAAGGACAGGTCGCCCAGAGCCGTGAGGTGCAGACTGCGGCCATGTTCACCCTGATCTTACTGTTCTGGATGGGATTTGCGCCGATCTTCTGGGCAGAGATCAGAGAAGCCGTAGCTGCTATCTGGCGGGCCAGTGGAGAATATGCGGTTACACCCAGCTCAATAATGCAGCTGGCCTACTATCTCGGCGCCACCCTGGCCTTCACCCTGCTGCCGCTTTTTCTGATGGCCCTGTTGATCGGTTTTTTTGCCAGCTTCCTGCAGATCGGCTGGCTCTTTACCACTCAGCCGCTGTTACCGGATCTGAAGAAACTGGATCCCATCAAGGGGATGGCCCGACTGTTTTCCAAGCGCTCGTTAATGGAGGTCATCAAGTCACTGTTAAAGGTTGGTCTCATCGGCTGGGTGGCCTTCAAAACCGTGCAGAGTGAATTTGACAAGGTCCTGCTCCTCACCGATGCACCGGTGGAGCACACCATCATCTTCCTCGCCAAAACCGCTGCCCTGGTCATGGCCAAGGTGGCCGGCGTCATGATTGTTCTGGCTGTTCTGGACTATGCCTTTGTCCGCTGGGAGATGGAACAGAAGATGAAGATGACCAAGCAGGAGCAGAAGGAAGAGATGAAGGAGACGGAGGGCGATCCACACATCAAGTCAAAAATCCGTTCCATCCAGCAGCAGATGGCCAGACAGAGAATGATGGCCGCCGTGCCCACGGCTGATGTGGTCATCACCAACCCAACCCACTATGCGGTTGCAATCAGATACGATGCCACAAGCATGAGCGCCCCGGTTGTCCTGGCCAAAGGCCGGGATCTGGTTGCAAAAAAGATTCGGGAGATTGCCAAAGACCACCACGTCCCCCTGGTGGAAAACCCGCCGGTGGCAAGATTATTGCATTCCAGGGTTGAGGTGGGTCAGACCGTCCCTGAAGAGCTGTTCAGGGCGGTTGCTGAAATTCTGGCCTATGTGTACTCCTTAAAAAGACGATAAGCAATGCAAGCGGCGAACACTTCAACACTACTGGCCCGGCTGCGACCGGCAGAACTCCTCCGGCGCAGTGACATCATGGCCTCCGTGGGGCTGATCGGCATCCTCCTGCTGATGATCATCCCCCTGCCGCCGCTCATCCTCGATCTGTGCCTGGCCCTGAACATCACCATTGCCATCCTCATCCTGATCATCAGCCTGTACACGGAAAAGGCGGTGGAGTTTTCCATCTTTCCATCCGTCCTCCTGGTCACCACCCTGTTTCGTCTTGCCCTGAACGTGGCCTCCACCCGCCTGATCCTGCTTCACGGCCACGAGGGCATGAACGCCGCCGGGTCGGTTATCGAGGCCTTTGGTCAGTTCGTGGTCGGCGGATCGTATGTGGTTGGTCTGGTCATCTTCATCATCCTGGTGATCATCAACTTTATCGTCATCACCAAGGGTGCCGGCCGGATTGCCGAGGTTGCCGCCCGCTTCACCCTTGATGCCATGCCCGGCAAGCAGATGGCCATTGATGCAGACCTCAATGCCGGCCTGATCGATGAGACCCTGGCTCGTCAGCGGCGCGAAGAAGTGGCTGATGAGGCGAACTTTCACGGTGCCATGGACGGTGCTTCAAAGTTTGTACGTGGCGATGCCATCGCCGGTATCATCATCACCCTGATCAACATCGGTGCCGGTTTTATTATCGGTGTGCTGCAAAAAGGCATGCCCCTGGCTGAGGCTGCAAAAAACTACACCATCCTCACCGTCGGGGACGGCCTGGTCTCGCAGGTCCCGGCGCTCATCATCTCCACAGCTGCAGGCATGCTGGTGACCCGGTCAGCCGGTCGTAACGATTTCGGCGCGGAGATGAAAAGCCAGTTCACCCGCCACAGCAAGGCGTTGTGGGTTGTCGCCGCCATCCTCCTCGGCTTTGCGCTCATCCCCGGCCTGCCCTTCCTGCCTTTCCTCGTCCTGTCGGGTATTCTCGGCTACAGCGCCTATCACCTGGACAAAGCAGAGGCCGCCAAACCAGTGGACGATGTGATGGAGCACCAGCCTCAGCCGGTGATCAAACCGGATCAGGACTATGAGAAGATGCTCACCGTTGATCTGATTGAGCTTGAGGTCGGTTACGGTATGATCCCCTTTGTCGATGCCAACCAGGACGGAGAGCTCCTGACCCGTATCCAGTCGATCCGCAAACAGTTCGCGCTGACCACCGGTTTCATTGTACCGCCGATTCATATCAAAGATAATCTGCAACTCAACCCCAACCAGTACACCATCAGTCTCAAAGGGGTGGTGGTTGCCACTGCGGAGATGATGCCCGGGTACTACATGGCCATGGATCCGGGTCTGGTAACGGAAACCATCAAGGGGGTTCCCACCCGGGAACCGGCCTTTGATCTTCCGGCCACCTGGATTACCGAAGACAAACGGGAACAGGCGCAGATTGCCGGTTACACCGTGGTGGACTGCATCACAGTGGTGGCGACACACATCAGCGAAATAATCAAGAAACACGCCTATGAACTTCTGGGCCGTCAGGAAACTCAGAATCTGATTGATAATCTCAGCAAAACTTATCCGAAACTCACTGAAGAACTGGTTCCCCATGTGGTGAATCTGAGCACCATCATGCGGGTACTGCAGAATCTGCTGCGGGAAAATGTCTCCATCCGTGACCTCCGATCCATCCTGGAGACCATGGCCGACTACGCTCAACTCACCCAGGATACCGACATCCTGACCGAATATGTGCGCCATGCCCTGTCGCGATCACTGACTGCAAATCTTGTTCAGCCCGACAATACACTGCCGGTACTGACCATGGACCGTAAGGTGGAAGAGACCATTCAGACAGCTGTCCAGCATCGTGAACGCGGCAGCTACCTGGCCCTGGACCCGACAACAGCACAAAAGATACTTGATAACCTCAACACACTGCTCACCTCAACAACCGGCCTGCAGCAGCCGATCCTGCTGGTTCTTCCGCAGATCCGGCCGCATGTCCGCCGCCTGGTGGAGCAGTACTTTCCCAATCTGATGGTACTGTCACACAATGAAATCACTTCAAACATCCGCATCCAATCCGTTGGCATGGTGACCGTTGATGCAAGTTAAAGTCTTTGAGGCACCGGACATGGCCACCGGCCTGAAGATGGTGAAAGAGGCCCTGGGCCCGGACGCACTCATCCTCTCTACACGGACGATCCGCAACGGCATACTCGGCAAACCGATCATGGAAATCACTGCTGCTGTTGACGCGGACTGGCGTCAGCCGGAGGTGCGGCAACCGCACCTCTCCCCGCTTCGACCTCCGGTCCGGAAAAAACGTATTCCCCCGCAGGCCGACATATCCTATGATGAACTCTGGGCCCGGCGTGAGCCTGCCCCACAGCCCTCCTCCACTCCTCCTGTTGCAGAACCGCCACCGGTCTCCCGGGAGATCCAGGATGAACTGACCGAGCTGCGCAGCCTGGTCAGCGGCCTTTCGCAGCGGATCAGCCGGCTTGACACCCCTGTTGCAGCGACCGTCACCCCTTCACCTGTGCAGGCATGTCAACCAACCGTCACACCTGCCGCGGTTGACCCGGTCACCGAATTTCTCACCGGCTACGGGATCAACCAGGAAACCGCGCGAGTGGTGGCCCGTTTTACCAGGGATACCCTTGAGCAGGCCGGTGCTCCGGGCAGCGACTCCCCGCAGGCGGTGCTGAAGACCGCCATCACCCGCCTCTTCAGTACGGAACAGATCCTGCAACGGCCCCGGACCGGCCAGTACCGTCTCAGTCTGATCGGGCCGACCGGTGTCGGTAAAACGACTACCCTGGCCAAAATTGCGGCACACTACCTGAGCCGGTTTAACGGGCGCATCGGTCTGATCACCATTGACACCTACCGTATTGCCGCGGTCGAACAGCTGAAGGTGTACGGGGAGATCATGCGACTGCCGTTGGAGGTGGTGATTAATCCGGGCGAACTGGAACAGGCCTTGCAAAAGTTCAGCGAGATGGACCTGATCCTCATTGACACCGCCGGGCGCAATCCGCGCAACAACATCGATATCCAGGAACTGGCATCTTTTTTCAAACCACAGCTGAACATTGAACATCACCTGCTTCTCTCGGCTGCCACCAGGGAAAGAGAGGTCGAAGAGACGATCCGCCGATTTTCAGTGCTGCCCATCAGTAACTTTATCTTCACGAAAATCGACGAGTGTGAACAGTTGGGTGTCCTCCTCAACATTCACTACAAGAACGACACCCCCATCTCCTTTCTGACCAATGGTCAGCGAGTGCCGGAAGACCTGCTGATGCCGTCTCCGGCCGACATCGCCGACCTTATTATAAACGATCACGGAAATCTGCACCATGGCTGAGCATACCCATCATACTGACCAGGCAAGCACCCTGCGGGACATGAACCACTCAAACCCAACAGCACCCCATCCCGGTCGCCCGGCAACCCGCGTCCTGTCGGTCACCAGCGGCAAGGGAGGGGTCGGCAAAACAGCTGTTGTCGCCAACCTGGCCATTCTGCTCGCCCGCATGGAGAAGCGGGTGCTCATCCTTGATGCTGATCTGGGACTGGCCAATATCGATGTCGTCTTCGGTCTGGCACCGGGCTACAACCTCAACCATTTTTTTGCCGGTCACCAGAATCTGGAAGCCATCCTTGTTGACGGCCCGGAAGGCATAAAGATTCTGCCTGCCGGCTCCGGGATGCAGCGGTTTACACGGCTCGACAGTCAGCAGAAGATGCGTCTGTTGGAGGCGCTGGAGAGTATGAACAGTGATTTTGACTTTGTGCTCATTGATACTGAAGCCGGTATTTCAGAAAACGTCACCTACTTCAATACGGCTGCTCAGGAAATCCTGGTGGTCACCACGCCCGATCCGACAGCAATAACCGATGCCTACGCACTGATGAAGCTGCTCTCGACCCAGCACTATGAAAAACGCTTCAGCCTGATTGTCAACTGCATCAAAAGCGAGGAAGAGGCCCTGGATGTGTACCGTAAACTCACCATGGTGGCTAACCGTTACCTTGACATCTCCATTGACTACATCGGCTCGATCCCCCGCGACAGACTGATGATCGATGCCATTCGCAAGCAGCAGACCCTTGTGCAGCTCTTTCCGGACTGCCGAACCAGCCATGCCTTCAAGGCCCTGGCCAAAACCGTTGCCCAGGAACCACAAACCATACAGCCAAAGGGCTCCATCCAGTTCTTCTGGAAACGCCTTCTGGAATTCAACGCGAAATGACGACCTCCACCCCCATCATTCTACACAGAGTCCGTTGCCATGCTTCCACCAGTCCCCCCTCTTGACGACCGTTCTCAACTGATCAGAGACAATATGTCCCTGATCGAACTGGTGGTACAACGTATGATCCCCCAGGTGCCGAGTTTCATGACCAAAGAGGATATGGTCAGTGCGGCCATGGTCGGCCTTGTTGATGCTGCCAACAGGTTCGATCCCGGCAAAGGGGCCAAATTCAAGACCTTTGCCGAGTATCGGGTCCGTGGAGCCATCTTTGATGAGATGCGCAGACTCGACTGGTTTTCCCGCACCATGCGCGACAAGCAGAACCTGCTCACCCAGACCATGCTCCGCCTCGAACACGGTCTGGGGCGCTCACCCGATGAGCTGGAAATGGCTGCCGCCCTGGACATATCCCTTGAAGAGTATCAGAACCTGTTAACCGAGGTCAGTCATCTCGGCTGTGTCAGTCTGCATGAGACCCTGGATCATACCGAAGAGGGCCGGAGTTTCTTAGACAACCTTGAAGATATCAGTGGAGCGATCCCGAATGAACTCATCGAGCAGTCTGAGATGAGCCGGCTTCTGGCGGAGCTGATAGAAGAGCTGGCGGAAAAAGAACGGCTGGTCGTGGCGCTCTACTACTACGAAGAACTGACCCAGAAGGAGATAGCGGAGATACTTGAGGTTTCCGAAGGCAGGGTCTCCCAGCTCCACAGTCAGGCCCTGTTGAAGCTGCGCGTCAAGCTCATTAATTCCGATCTCTACGAACCATAAAACCCGAGGGGAAGTACAAGCCATGTCCGACATCCTGTTCCCGGCTTTAGCCGTTGCCTGTCTGGTCATTCTGTGCTGTTTCGTTATCCTCTTCCTGATCAGGAAACAACGCTTTACCAGAGAAGAGGAAACCCGCAGACTTGTGGTGCTCCAGGAGAAAATCGCTGCAGCTCTTGCCGATGAAGGCTTTGAAACCGATAAAGAGAGTTTCAAGACCAGCCTGAAAATCGCCAGCCTCACCACCGGACTGCAGCGTCCCCGGCTGGAAAATCTGGCAAAGCTGGATAAACAACCACCGGAAAAGTATCGGATTCTCAGCAAACTGGCACTTCAGGGACTGGGAGCAGAGGAGATTGCCGCCATTCTTGATATCTCAACCGTGGAGGCCGTACAGCTCCTGAGCTTAAGTCAGGTCGCCAAAATCAACCACTGACACCGGATGACGGCTTTAACCGTTAAGAAAGGCGGCCGGGCAACCGACAAGAACAGTATGATCGCCTCAGAACCAACCTCAACCTGAAACAACGCTACTCATGGGTTCCGGAAAATACAGCGCGCTCAGTGGAGCAGTGTCACGGGAGCAGGCCATCAACAACATTGCCGCCAACCTGGCCAACGTCAGCACCGCCGGGTTTAAAAAGGATCGGCTGAGCTTTGCCGCCATCCTTAAGGGCACGCAACAGACAGAAAAGGCTGCCGGCATCAACCATACCCGTGTCCGGACCACTGCAACCGATTTCAACCAGGGCGGCCTGCGGACCACCGGCCGATCTCTGGATGTGGCCATCGATGGTCCGGGTCTTTTCAAGATCATGAAAGACAACACCACCCTGTACACCCGGTCCGGAAGTTTTGTGGTGGACAGTAACGGCCTGGTGCAGACTGCAGACGGGTATACGGTTATCGGTAATGGCGATGCACCGCTGCAGCTGGATACCACCTCAGGCAAGGATATTGCCATCAGTGAAAGCGGCGAGATTGCTGTCAACGGCATCCTCTCCGACGCCCGGCTGGCAGTGTTCACCGTGCCTGACGACAGGGAGCTGGTGAAGATCAGCAACAACCTGTATCGGCTGGACAGCGGCGAGGCGCAGCCCATGCAGCAGTACCGTGTTATCCAGGGCTCTCTTGAGACCTCGAATGTAAACATGATGGAAGAGATGACCGCCATGATTGCTGCCCAGCGGTTATTTGAAGCCCACACAAAAGCCATCGAGAGCTTTGCCAAAATCAGTGAAAAACAAGATGAACTGGGTTCGCTCTAAGATCTCTTTTTGCTCCTTACTCCACCAAACATCGCACACGAGGTAAAACCATGCGATCTCTCTGGACGGCAACAACAGGCATGTCTGCTCAGAACCTCAACATGGACGTCATTGCCAACAACCTGGCCAACGTCAGCACCTCGGGCTTTAAAAAAAGCCGGGCAGACTTTCAGGATCTGCTCTACCAGATAGTCAAGGTGCCCGGTTCTCCAACCTCCGCGGATACCACCTCACCCACGGGAATCCAGGTGGGGCTGGGGGTAAAACCTGCTGCTGTCACGAAGATCTTCACAACCGGCGATATTGTGCAGACCAGCAACCCGCTGGATATCGCCATTGAAGGGACCGGATTCTTTCAGGTCTCCATGCCCGACGGTACAACCGCCTACACCAGAGCCGGCACCCTCAAACTCGATGGAGACGGCAGGATCACCACCTCGGACGGCTACCCCGTTGAACCGGAAATCGTCATTCCGGAAGATGCCCTTGAAATCACCATCAGCCCGGACGGCACCGTCAGCGCCATCCTCGGCAGTGACACCATAACCACCGAGCTGGGCAACATCGATCTGGCCGACTTTGTCAACGACGCCGGACTGATCGCCATCGGTAAAAACCTCTTTCGTGACACCGAGGCCTCGGGACCGGCCCTCATCGGCACCCCCGGTGAAAACGGTATCGGCACCCTGCTGCAGGGGTATATTGAAAACTCCAATGTCAACCTGGTGGAAGAACTGACCCAGATGATCACGGCACAACGTTCGTTTGAGATCAACTCCAAGGTGATTACGACCTCAGACGAGATGATGCGAACTGTTACCAACATGGTGTGATGCGCTCTCTTGTTCAGCTCCTTGTTCTGACAACTTGCTGTCTGCTGTGGCATCATCCCTGTCTTGCGGCGCCGGTAACCGTCAGTTTCCAAAAAACAGCGGCAGTGATCGCCGCCCGGATTATGCTGGCTGATATTGCCGATATCAGCCCCGACGGGGATCTGACAGAGCAGATCGGCCGGCTGGTGGTCGGCGTGGCACCACCACCGGGCAAGACCAAGGAGTTGCAGACAGCGGCAGTGATCACCGGCTTACGCAACCGCCCGGAAGTGGCTGATGTCGACTGGCAGGGCAGCCCGACCACGGTTGTTGAACGGACAACACAGATCCTTCACCAACAACAACTCTTTGACATCATCACCGCCTATATCGATGCAAAGAGTGACCTGCTGCCCAAGGCGGCCGAGATACTCTTCATCCCGATCCATGCTCCTCAGGAGGTGATGGTGCCGCCCGGTGAGCTGGGCTGGCAGGTAACACCATCCAAACCCGGTATTGTCGGCAGCAACAGTTTTGTCATTCACCTGCTGGTTGACGGCAAACCGGCCGGTACCCAGGTGGTACGCGGCAGGCTGGAGGTAAAGGCCGAGGTGGTGACCACGGTAACCGGCATGCAACGTGGCGATATCCTGTCAGCAGCCAATGTCCTTGTCCAGAGTCAGGACATCACCGGCATTGATGCCCCTTTTTCAGAAATCAGCGAGGTTATCGGTAAGCAGATGGCGCGCACCGTGGCTGCCGGCACGGTGCTCAAGGCCGATCATCTTGTCCTGCCGCCGGTTGTTAAAGACGGTGAGATGGTCAAGATCCTGGCGCGTAAAAAGACCATGCTGGTCTCTGCTCATGGACTGGCACGAACCAACGGCCGTGTGGGTGAGATGATTACGGTCAAAAACATCAGTTCAAACAAGATGATCTACGCCCGGGTCCAGGGACCCGGCGTTGTTACTGTGGAGTTTTAACCATGCGCAGCCTGTACACATCTCAACATACACCGGTCTGCAGACAGCATCCGGGCCGGGCTTTTTGCCTGTTCAGTCTTTTACTGCTTCTCTATGGTATGAGTGGCTGTGCCTCCCATGTTCAGGAGATCACCACAGTGGAACCTCTGGAGGAACCGGTGGTTGCCAACCCCAGGCCGCAATCGCCCGGCACCCTGTGGAATGGTGATGACAGCAACTGGCTGGCCGACGTGAAGGCCCGTCGGGTGGGGGATATTGTAACGGTCATTATTAAGGAGCAGGCAAAGGCCTCGAAGGAGGCCACCACCGACACATCGCGTGACTCCAGCATATCTGCCGGGATCTCCAGTTTTTTCGGCCTGGAGGAAAGCGTTGAGGAAAAAACCAGAATCACCCCCTCGTCCATGATCGGGGCAAGCACCGGCAACCAGTTTGAAGGCAGGGGCAAAACAACCCGGGCGGAAAACCTGGCTGCCACGCTGACCGCTCAGGTGGTGGAGGTGTATCCCAACGGCAACCTCAAGATTCGCGGCGGCAAGTCAGTGGCCGTGAACAATGAGAATCAGATCATCTACCTGACCGGGATTGTACGGCCGCACGATGTGACAGCCGGCAATACTGTGGATTCCGGCAACATCCTGAACGCGCAGATCACCTACACCGGCAAGGGAGCAATTTCCGACAAACAAAAACCCGGCTGGCTGACCCGCATCTTTGACCACACCTGGCCCTTCTGATTGTACTGGAGAACTGTATCATGCCCTGCTCATCAATGTACCGCACCGCCTTTCTCCTGATCGCGGCTCTGCTTTGCCTGGCAACCTCTGCCCAGGCCACCCGTATTAAAGATCTGGCCGATATTGAAGGTGTTCGTGAAAATCAACTGATCGGATACGGCCTGGTCATCGGCCTCAATGGCACCGGCGACGACATCAAGAAGTCGGTGTTCACCAAGCAGGCTATCATCAACATGATCAAACGAATGGGCATGGCACTGCCTGATGGAATGTTTCAACAGATGAAGACCAAAAACGTGGCCGCGGTCATGGTCACGGCGCAGCTGCCGCCCTTTGTTCGTCCGGGTTCTCTCATCGACATCCAGGTCTCCTCCATCGGCGATGCCTCAAGCCTGTCAGGCGGCAGCCTTCTGATGACCCCCTTAAAAGGACCTGACGGCAGCACCTATGCGGTTGCGCAGGGGCCGCTGGCTGCGGGCGGTATTGCCTTTGGCGGCAAGGCGGCCAAGGCACAGAAGAACTTCACCACCTCCAGCCGCATCACCGGCGGCGCCATTGTGGAACGGGCGGTTGACTACGAGCTCCCTGCTGCCGGCGACATCCTGTATCAGCTGCGAGAAACCGATTTCACAACCTCAACCCGCATCGCCGAGGCCATCAACACCCGTTTCGGCAGCCGGACCGCCAGAGCCATTGATTCACGAACCGTCCGGGTCAGCAAACCTGCCCACTATCCCGGCGACAACGTGAACTTTATCTCTGCTGTGGAAAAGATCGAGGTGGCACCCGACGGCCCGGCAAAGATTGTGGTCAACGAGCGAACCGGCACCATTGTCATGGGGCAGGAGGTTCGTATTGCCACGGTTGCCGTATCGCACGGCAACCTCAGCCTGGTGGTTTCGGAATCCGCTGAAGTCAATCAGCCCAACCCCCTGACGGAAGGGCAGACCACTGTCACCCCGAGAACCGATCTGGCTGTTATCGAAGAGGCCGGTAACCTGGTTGTCATGCCCAAGGGCATCAACTTAGGTGAGGTGGCCCGGGCCCTGAATGCCATCGGTGCCACCCCCCGGGATCTCATTGCCATCTTCCAGGCCATCAAGGCTGCCGGTGCCCTGCAGGGTGAACTCATTATTCTCTGACAACAGACTCTCAACAGACCCATGAAAACACTCTTAACGCCTACCCTTCCTCCCATGACCACCAATCCTGTTGCCGACAGGCAGTCTGCAGATATGGATCGGAAAGCCTTGAAAAAATCCTGTCAGGATTTTGAAGCGATCTTTATTCAGTCACTTTTTCAGGCCATGCGCAAGACCGTGCCGGAAAACAGTCTGTTTGCACAGAACAGCACCACCGCGATGTTTGAAGAGATGATCCATCAGGAGCTCGCCGCAACCATGGCCCGGACGCAGAGCATCGGTATTGCCGAGCAGATGTACCGCCAGATGGAAAAAAATCTGCCCCCGGAAAAATAATCTGTTCACCTTCTGCAAAAAAAATACAATCCTCCCTAAAGATTTTTCCAGCACCAGCCGATAGAGAGTCAACAGGAAGAAAAACTTCCTGTCCAACGAGCCAGGACGGCTCAAATACTCTGCACGGAGGCAGGAAAAATCATGATGAACATCAACCCCAACCCGCAGTACAGCAGCCTGCCTGTCAGTCAGCAGCCAGGTGCTGGTCTATCAGCTGACTCCAGGTTACGTCCTCCTGACAGCCAACTCCAACCCGATGACAACATCAGTCTGCACCAAAAACCCTCTCCACCCCTCACCTATTCAAAAAACCTGCAGGTGAATACCGGCAGCAACGCCCAACTGAGCATGCTGAGGGATCTGGTTGCCAACCTGCTGCGGGAGCAAGGTGTCAACACCACCATTGCCACCGGCAGCGGCGAGATCAGCCTTGAGGCCCTTACCGTTGAAGAGGCGCAGGAGCTGGTGAGCGAAGACGGATACTTTGGCGTTGAACAGACCTCAGAGCGGATCTTTCAGTTTGCCATTGGTCTGGCAGGAGGCAACCCCTCACATATCGATGCCGTTAAAAAAGGTATTGATCAGGGGTTTGCCGAGGCAAAAAAAGCATTTGGCGGCTGGTTACCCGACATTTCCTATACCACCTACGATGCGGTTATGCAGAAGTTGGATACATGGGTTACCGAAGCCAGGGCAGCGGTTTGATTCTATCCTGAGGTGAACGCGATGACTGTGGAATTTTTTGGAGTACGAGGCGTGGGACAGATCGGTGGTCTCAACAAAACAGGCGCAACCGGAGGTACACAGAAAACCTCGAAAAGCGAAAGTAAAGAAGGGGCCTCCTTTGCCTCTTCCCTTCATGGTGCAGGCCATGTTTCGGGTCCGGCCAAAGCTGAAGAGGCGGAACGTGCCGCCCGGGTACAGGCCCTGAAAGGACAGGTGGCCAGCGGCCAGTACGATCCTGACTTAAACAAGGTTGCCTCCAGTCTGTTACGATTTCTGGTGGATGGCTGACAGCATGGAAAGAGAAACCGTTCGCATGCTGCTCACTCAGTTGCGCGATACCATCCGCCAGGAACGCGAACATGCCAAGGCGCTTGACATCAACGCCATGCTCGCTGATGTCAAGCGCAAGGAAGGACTGCTCCATGCCTTGAGCGGGGTCACTGATCTGCACCCCGACGACCGGCTCTTCGCCCAGGAGATCCGGCAGGAAAACCGCCGCAACGCCTATCTTTTCCGGGCGACTTTAAACTGGATCCAGGAGACCATGGAGTTCTTCGGCCGGAAAACCGTGCCGGTCACCTACAGCCAGCACGCACGTTCTCAGGACAGCATCATCAACGGCCGCCTTCTCTCCGGACGCGTTTAATCCCCTTTCTCTTTTTTCTCTCTGCTGCCGCGTTCCCGCTGCAACAAAACAGCAAACTTATCCATCCTGCTCTGTCTGGTACGGATAAATCGGTCAGGGACTTAAGTCCTGCCACGAATCTGCCGATACAAGGAGAAACAGGGAAAATCATCCGCCTGCCCAGCCGGGGGCGGTAAAAGGTTTGCCCCTTAACCAGCTAAACTTATGCAGCCACGAACAGGAACCGATACATGACCAGCCTGCTCAACGCCCTCAATGCCGGTAAGACGAGTCTGCTGACCAATCAGAAGTCCATCGAGGTTGTCGGCACCAACATCGCCAACATCAATACCGCCGGTTACTCGCGACAACGGGCAGACCTCTCGGATGTGCCTGCGCTCAACTTCGGGGACTTCTTCATCGGTCAGGGAGTGGCGGTCACCTCTGTGAGCCGGGATTACAACCTCTTTATCAACCAGCAACTGCAGAACAAATCCATTGAGTACGGCGAAGAGACCGGCAAATCAAACTCCCTGGCCGAACTGGAGCGGGTGTTCAATATCGGAAAAGATAACCTGGCAACCCAGATCAACGAGTTCTTTGATGCCTGGCGAGAGCTGACCACCAATCCAAACGGCCAGGTGGAGCGCGACATCGTCATTCAGCGCGGCCAGTTTCTGGGAGACGCCTTTCAGGGTATCACCACCGAACTGGACACCATCCAGCAGAACATGAACACGGAGATTGCCGCTGAAATCGACGGGCTCAACGAAAAGATCGCGGAGGTGGCCAGGCTCAACGAACGGATCAGCATGGTTGAGGTTGCCGGACAATCGGCCAATGCGGCCCGCGACCAGCGCGATGTCCTGCTCAATGAGCTGTCGGAAGCCCTGGGCGTACAGAGTTATACCGACAACCGCGGCATGGTCAATCTGCTGTTGCCCGGCGGTATGCCCCTGGTGCAGGGGAATATGGCCTCAACCATCACCACGGTGTCCAACGGCACGGATGTCCATCTGCAGCTGCAGGTTGCCGGATCAACCCTTGAGGTGTTTCCCGAAAACCTGGGCGGCAAGATGAAGGGTATGTTTACGATCCGCGACGAGTTCATTGCCGGTCTTCGGCAGGATCTCAACACCCTGGCCCGTGACTTCACCGAGGCGATCAATACCGAACACCGCAGCGGCTACGGCTCCGACGGGGTGAGCGGCCGCGATTTTTTTCTGGATATGACCACCCTGGGGCCAAACGATGTGCCCAGTCGCAACGTCCGGGTGGTGCTGACCGATGGTTCCCAGGTTGCAGCAGCAGGCAATCCGGCCGCCGCGCCCGGTGACAACGAGGCTGCCCTGCGGATAGCACAACTGGAAACCGGCCACAAGGTTGCCGGCACCAAAGACACCTTTGACAGCTTTTACAGCACGATCGTTGCCACGGTTGGCATTGAGGCGGCCCGCAACAGGTTGGCGCTCAGCGGGGCCAGGGATGCCACCGTGCAACTGCAAAACCTCCGTGACGGCTACTCCGGCGTGTCACTGGAAGAAGAGATGATCGATTTGATTCAATTTCAACGGGGGTTTGAATCCTCAGCCAAGTTTCTGGCCACAGTAGATGAGATGATCAACACCCTTCTGGAACTCAAGAGGTAAGCCATGAAAGCCACTCAAGCAACCACCTATCGCATGCTGGGCTCGCGTCTTGACGATATCTCCCGGCAGCTTGAAGACATGCGTCTGATGGGCACAACCAACAAGAAGCTCAACCGGCCGTCGGACAACCCCTCTGCCGTGGGCCCGGTGTTCAACATACGGCAGCAGCTGGCCCATGTTGACCGGTACGTGGAGACCATGGGCAAGTCGCTTGATACCATGCAGGCCACGGACAGCCATCTTGATCATGTGGAAAATATCATGCAGCAGGCCAAGGAGATCGTTACCAACGCGCTCAACGGCGCACTGAACGAAGAGGACCGGACGGTTTTAGCCGACAGTCTGGCCAACCTTCGCAAAGAGTTGCTGGCCACGGCCAACAGTTCAATCAACGGTCGCTACCTGTTTGCCGGTTACCAGGAGAACACCGTCCCCTTTGCGGAAAACCCGGCCTACGACCCGCTCCTCTTCAATGCAGACGACTCGTCAACCTGGCCCTATCTCTACCAGGGGGACGCGCATGCCACCACCCTGGAGATCACGCCCGGTGAGACGATTCCGATCAACCTGACCGGCAGCAACCTGTTTTTCGGCACCACCAGCTGGGACCCGGCCGATCCGACGCAAAACGCCACTGAACCCGGCCGCTACAACCTCTTTGTGACACTCACCAGAGCTGAAGAGGCGATCCGTGCCAACAGCAGCGACGACATGCAGGCCGGCCTGGCGGATCTGGAAGGCGCTGCCCAGCAAAACCGGCAGCTCCGCGCCCAGCTGGGCAACCGGGCCGCCCGTGTGGAGACCGCCATGGCCCATCAGGAGGAAACGCGGGTTGATCTGCAACAGATACTTTCCCGGTATGAGGATGCCGATGTCTTTGAAACCTTTACCGCCATCATGGAGCAGGAGACCGCCCTGCAGGCCGCCCTGAGCATAACGTCCAAGGTATCGCAGCTCTCCATCCTCAACTATCTCTGAGCACGTGCCACCGGTAAAACCACTTGCCATTCAGCCCGGTTTACAGAATACTGGCAACCGTAGGTTCACACTGCTCAAACGGTCTACGGTATGTGCAGGATTCCCCTCTTCCTCATTTCCGGGCAATGGTCCGGGGTTTTAAACAGGAGTGGCTATGCTGGTGCTGACCAGAAAACCCGGTGAAGGTATCCTCATCGGTGACACCATTGTTGTCAAAGTTATCGAGGTGAAAAACGGCGGGATCCGCATCGGTATCGATGCCCCCCAGGACACCAAGATCTACCGCCAGGAGGTGTACGATCGCATCCGGCAGGAAAACATCGGGGCAGCTGCCGGCTGGGATATGACCGACCTGGACCTCTTAAGTGACAAACTTGCAGACAGGGCCTTAAAGAAATGAAGACCATCCACACCCGTTTTGGTGAAATTACGTACGATCCATCGCATATCCTGCACTTTCCGGAAGGATTGATCGGACTGGAACAGTTGAAAAACTTTCTGGTGATGCCCAATAAAAAACAGGGGCCCCTGTTCTGGATTCAGAGTGTTGATGACCCGGATTTTGCCGTTGTGGTGACCGATCCCACCAACTTCTTTCTTGACTACCGGGTGGTCCCTGATACAGCTGAACAGAACCTCCTGGGAACAGATGCTGCCGGCACATGCTTTGTGCTGGTTATTGTGTCCATCTCCAAACAGAAACAGATCACCCTCAACCTCCAGGGGCCTATTCTGTACAGCCCGGCCACCAACCGGGCCATGCAGGTGATTGTGGAAGACCCCCGCTACAGTACCCGCATGCCGCTGCCCACCACTTGACCACAACCTGTTTTTCTTGTTCTGAGATCGCTCAACCGACAAACCCCTCCACCGGGCCGGACTGGTATCTGTCCAGCTGCCCGGTGAAGAGATCGCCTCTTTCAGCTTGCATCAGGCCTGCTCTTTTCCGCTTATACGGCCCCATCCTTTTCAACCTTCCGGTTTAAAGTTTACAAACTGTACCTTTTCAGCAACAAAATGGCGTTTTTACACCTGTCTAACCAGCTGAGAAAACACATCTTTTCAAAAAAGTTATCTTTCCTGCTCTTTTGCAGCAGAAAAGAGCTAAAGATTACCATCGTGCTGCTCGATAAGAGAGGCAAAGGAACACAGCTTGTGCTGCTGCAAATCAACCAGCACACAGACTTTTAAAAAAACAACTCAACAGACGGAGGGACACGAACCAACAACAGCCACAGAACAGCTTAATCGTTGTACCAGTTTGTTCAGACACTGAAAACCAGCGGCACGGATGCTGCGAAATAACAAGCCTAGTACTATTCATGGAGGAATATCATGGCACTGACAGTTAACACCAACATTGCTTCTTTAAACGCCCAACGTCACCTGAACGCCAACCAGACCAACTTGGCAAAGTCCATGCAGCGGTTGTCCAGTGGTTTACGGATCAACTCGGCCAAGGATGATGCCGCTGGTCTTGCCATCTCAGACCGGATGACCGCGCAGATTCGCGGCCTGAACCAGGCGGTACGCAATGCCAATGACGGGATCTCCCTGGCCCAGACCGCAGAGGGTGCCTTGCAGGAGACCACCAACCTCTTGCAGCGGATCCGCGAACTGGCTGTCCAGTCAGCCAACGACACCAACCATCAAAGCGATCGTGACTCCCTGCAGGCAGAAGTAACCCAGAACCTGGAGGAGATTACTCGTATAGCCGAAAATACAACGTTCAACGGCAGGGTACTTTTGAATGGTGGTACTGATGCTGAGGATATGGTTTTCCATGTTGGCGCTGATGCTGATCAAAGTATCACATTCAGTATTGCTGCCGCCAATTTAGCTGGTCTTAGTTTTGTAGATGTGGATACTACTCCTAGTGTCCTCTCTCAAGAATCGGCAAACGATGCCATTGGCTTTGTTGATGAGGCCCTGAAAAGAGTTGACAGTATCCGTGGTGGGCTGGGTGCAATCCAGAACCGGTTTGAGTCCACCATTGCCAACCTCAGCAACGTATCGGAAAACCTTGCCGCTTCCCGGTCACGCATCCTGGATGCAGACATTGCCCAGGAGACCTCGGAGATGACCAAGAACAACATCCTGCAGCAGGCTGGTGTGTCCATCCTGGCCCAGGCCAACCAGACCCCGCAGCTGGCGTTGAGCCTGCTCTCCTAACCTAAACCCACCCGGAGCGGCCTGATCGGCTGCTCCGGGCCGTGCTGTCCGGTTGGCAGGCAGAGCCATACCGCAAGCCAACCCGACTCCGCATCCACGTTCAGATGACAGGGAGGTCACCAGATGAACATCGAAGCAATGGGTACGGCCAATCTCAGTCCACCCCGAAGCAATGAACCGGCGCAGCAGGTTGAGCGTCGGCGCCAGGAGCCCGACCAGGAGCTGCAAGGCACTTTGCAGGGCAACAAGACACCCCCGGAAGAGTTGATCAACCAGATCAGGGCCATCACTGAAGACGGACTGTACAGTGTGCGCTTTGAGCGTGACGGGAACACCGACGCCCTGATCGTCAAGGTGGTTGACAGTGAGACCGATGAGGTGATCCGCCAGATCCCCCCTAAAGAGCTGTTACACTTAAACGAACAGCTCCGGGAGATGAGCGGTAATCTTGTTGATACTGTTCGCTGATTCGATCCGCCGGGAGATACAACCATGACCATTCAATTTGGCGGCCTGGCCACAGGCCTGGATACCGGCTCCATCATTGAAAAACTGATGGAGCTGGAACGGCAGCCGGTGAACCGGCTTGAAAACGATAAGACATGGCTGAACAACCGCTTAAAGGCCTTTACCGAACTGGACAGCAAGCTGAAGTCCTTTGGTGAGGCCGTCAGCACCCTGGGTAAGAACGACACCCTGTTGCAGCGGGCAGCCAGACTCAGCTCAAATGACTGCTGTACTGCCACAGTTTCCAGCAGTGCCCAGGCCGGGGCAGGCTACCGGATTGAGGTTGTTGCACTGGCCCAGGTGCAAAAATCAGTGGCTGATGGTGTTGCCAGCCGGACTGAGAACAGTTTTGGCACCGGTTCTCTGACTCTGACCGTGGGCGGTGAGAGTCAGAGCATTGAGATCTCGGCGGAGAACAACTCCCTGCAGGGCATTATGCAGGCCATCAACAGTGCTGAGCTCGGCGTGACCGCGGCCATTATCAACGACGGCACTGACACGCCCTTCCGGCTTGTGCTGACCGGCAACGATGTGGGCCGTGACTTCAGCCTGACCAGCAGCTTAAGTGGCGGTACCGACAGCCTGACCATCGGGTCGCCGGTGCAGGAGGCAACCCGCGCCCATATCCGGGTGGACGGCATTGACATCTTCAGCGACTCCAACACAGTGAGCGAGGCAATCCCGGGAGTGACCCTGGATCTGTTCCAGGCTGAGCCCGGCAAGATCACGGATCTGAGTGTATCTGTAGACCGGGAGAGCATCAAACAGACCATTGAGGCCTTTGCCAAGGGGTACAACGAGGTAATCAAGTTCATCACCGCGCAGTCCACCAGAAGCGAAGGCAAAGGCGGTATTCTCAGCGGTGATTCCGGGGTCAGCACCATCAAGCGTCGGCTGCAGACCATGCTGACCACACCCTTTGCCAACTCCGGAGTCTTTTCCACGCTGTCGGAACTCGGCTTTGAAACCCAGAAAGACGGCACCTTAAAGGTCAATGACAAACGACTGTCCGAGGCTGTGGACAACAACCTGGACAGTGTGGTCAAGCTGCTTGCCGGTGACGGAGGCGAAGACGGCATGGCCAAGCGCATGCGCGAGTATGTGGATTCCATCACCAGTGCCTCAACCGGCCTTTTAAAGGGACGTAAAGAGAGTATTGACAGTAACATCAAAAAGATAGACAACCGGATCGACTCCATGGAGATGCGTCTTGAAAAACGGCAGAAGATGCTGGAAACCCAGTTCAGAAGCATGGAAACACTGGTAAACGGCCTCAATGCCCAATCTTCATACCTGACCCAGCAGATGAGCATGCTCACCAACATGATGAGTGGAGGCAAGAAATGAGCGGATACCCCAACCAGTACCTGGCCAGCACGGTTTTTTCGGCCTCGCCTGAACAACTGCTTCTGATGTTGTACGATGGTGCCATCCGCTTTATCAGCCTCGCTATCCAGGCGATTGACAACAATCAGATTGACCGGCGAACCCTCTTCATCAACAAGACCACAGCCATCATCTCGGAGTTTGCCGCCACCCTGGATCACAGCCGGGATGCGCAGCTGACCGCTGATCTGGATGCCCTGTACCGCTACATGCTGACCCGGATGATGCAGGCAAACCTGAAAAACGAGGCAACCCCGCTGATTGAGGTAAAAGAGATGCTCGTTGATCTGCGCGCCACCTGGGCACAGGCCATTGAGATCAACAAAAACGAGAAGCGAACTGCAGCCGGTATACCGACCGGGCCCGAAGCGGCGGCAACCTATCGACCTCTGGCAGCGGCGATGTAATGATGGAAACGTTTACTCTTCTCCACCAGATCGTTTCCCGGTATCAGCAGCTTGATCAGCTGAGCATGGAACTTGCCCAGGCTGCTGTGCAGAATGAAGAGGAGCGTATTGCCGAACTGTACGGACAGATGGAACAGCTCCAGGAAAAGACCAGGACAGATGACGCCCTGCTGATGAAGCAGCTTGCCGGCCAACCGCTGCTGCTCGATCATCCGGCAACCCGGGCGTGGCTGCAGCTGATGCAGGGTATCCACACCCGCAACCAGCAGCTGCTACCACAGGTACAGACCAGGCTTGCCCATCACCGCAGCGAACTGCACACCCTGCACAAGGGCGCCTCGTCGTTACAGGGGTACCGTTCAGGGGCGCGACCGGTGGGTTCACTCCTGTCTTCTGCCGGATAGTCCCTTCAGGTAACACCTTGTCCTCTTTGCACAGGTGGTCGGCACTCCTCGATTCTTTCCGGTTTTCTTAAAAATTTCTTTTCTTCCTCAACTGCTTGTGGCAAGCTACTTACAGAATCCTTTTCATGCACAAGAAGGTACGCCATTGCCACTGTTGACGAACTTCCTCAGCACCGTTAAAGACGGAACCGCTGTACGAGCGGCAATACCTCTGGTTGGCATTGCCACAGAAGAAAAGGTGTACTGTTTTTACACAAAAGGTGAATTGCCGAACTTTATCCTGTCGTTTCCGGACAGCACGTTCTCTGCAGAACAGGTTGACAGCAGTCGTTCCTGTCTCGTGCACTTTGAATTTACCAATCAAACGGTCTCCATCACTGCCGCCATCCACAGTGTTGTCAGCAACAGTGCCCTGGAACTGACCGCCAAAGCAACTGTTACCCATGCCCATGCACGAAACTACTTCAGAGTAGACGCCGCCACGCCGATTGCGGCCTCGTCGGTGGCACAGGAAGCTGTTGTCAGTGAAGAAGAGAGTTGGCGACTGTTGGGAGATACCATTGATTTAAGCGGCAGCGGCGTACTGTGCAGTTTTCATGAACCTCTGGAACCACATACCCGGGCCAGAATTGAGTTAACCCTCCCCGCCCGCGGCACGGAAGTGATCATTGCCCTGGGCCATGTGGTACGGTGCCGGAAAATAAAAGAGCACTTCTATCACATCGCCCTTCACTTTGATGTGATCGATACGGAAAGTCAGGACAAGATCATGGCCTGCTGTTTTGAGCTGCAGCGCCGGTATCTCCGCATGCGGGTGCGTTTGGAGGGTATTGAATCCCAGGCTTCTTAAGCTGGTGCAGGCCTAACTTTTTTTCTTTATAGGTTGTGTGAGTGCCCGTGACTGCTCTTACTGAAATTCTCGACAAACTGTATAATAACGCGCGTACAGTGGTTGATCTCCCTGGAAACGAAAACGAGTACTTTCGCTCCGAAGCCGTGTTGGCCAAAAAAGAGGATCACAGCCTGGAGCTGGTGTTTCCTCCCAATGCCTTTCGCGCTGATGCTCTCCAGACAGGGGCCGACTGCATCCTCAACATAGAGCACTCGGGCCACACCGTCAGTCTGATTGCACAACTTGACAGGGTGATCGATGATCGGCGCCTTGGCTTCACCGCCCATAAACCGCTCTCCCCGGAATCGTTGCGCAACTATTTCCGGGTATCCATTCAGCTGCCAATAGAGGCCCGCCACGAGGGAAATCAGACAGAAGACGACACAGCGGACTGGACCATGAGCGGCACCACGCTTGATCTGAGCGGCGGCGGTGTACTGGCTGTTTTTCCGGAAAAACCACCCAGCCCATCTCGCATTCAACTGACCATCACCACCTCTGCTGCTGAGCCGCCCATCATATGTTCGGCCGATGTTATCCGCTCGTACAGGATCCGGAAAAACAAGTATCAGGTTGCCTTTCATTTTTCCGATATAGCCGCCAAGATACGTGATCAGCTCATCTCCTGCTGCCTGCAGGAACAGCGACGTCAACTGCGGGAAAACGCCGGTAAGCTGTTTTGAACAACAACACTTCAGCAACAGCACGCTCAGGAAGTGCTGCTGCTTTTGCACGGTGCACTCAACAACCATCCTCCCAATCCGGTATCACCTCACCGACCTGCAGATGCTGCTGCCATGCCGGAAAACAGACACGTTCGCAAACCCCGGGATAAAAGAGAAGATCTGCTGTGAATCCCCTGGCCGCCATCCCCAGGATACACGCCTCTCTTCCTGTCCGCCCTGCAGGTGAGCAGCAGGAGCCCCCGGCCTTTCATCAGGGGCAGCTTTTACGTGGTGTGGTCAATGCCAAAAGCGGTGACCAGCAATTTTCCCTGACAGTGAACGGGCAGACTCTGACAGCCCGGACAACCGTCAACCTGCAGCCCGGCCAACAGCTCCACCTGCAGGTGGTCTCGCTGACCCCACAGGTAGAGTTGCAGATCATCACCAATGACCCGGCCAGACAGCACCTTGTCACCCTTTTGCCCCTACTCTCGCAACAGACTTCGCTGGGCCCGGCATTATCAGCACTCACAACGGACACCGGACTTCTTGAGCAGTTAAACCCTGCGTTGCGGGCAACACTCCTCTGGTACGCTGATACTGCCCAGGGGTTCGGCCGCGTGGTTCAGGATGGTGCTCTGTCGGCCTCCCCGGCATTCCGGCAGCATGTACAGGCAGCAGGCGCACTGTTGCAGCAGCTGGGCAATGATGCCCTGCTCCCGCCTGGCATCACACAGTTTGCAGCAGAGCTGGCAGCCTTTTTCACTGCAGCCGCCGACAGAGGTGAAACGCCATCGGTCCTGCAGTTTCTCAGTACAGCCACATTGCCGGGTACAGCGATCATCGATGGCCTTCTGCGCGCCGCCATGGAGCAGATTGAGCACAGTACAACACTCACCTCCACCGCCCTTGCCCCGCTCTTCTCTCTTCTTGCAGAAAACAGGGAGAGTTCCGCCCTGGAACGGCTTGCGCAACTGTTCGGCCTGTTGACGCAGGCAGACAGCGGACCGGAAGAGGCATCGTGGCCCAAAAGCGGTGCCCAGATGGCGGATTTTTGCAACCGCCTGGGGCTTAATCTGGAACGGCTCTTTCTTGAGGGCCGAGCAGACGAGGGACTCAACACACTCAAGTGTGCGCTTTTAGCCGCCGCACAGGCAGGACAGTCAACAGCGCAAAGTTCGGTCATCAGCTCCGAGCAGCTTATCCAGCACCTTGAGCTCTACCAGCTTGTGCAGTTGAAACTGGCCGGGGAATCTCTGGTCTTTTTCCCCCTCCTGTTTCCCTTCCTGCAACAGGGATACCTTTTTGTTGACCAGGACCATTCCGGCCGGCAACCCGACCACAAGAAAACCGGCAACTCCAGCGACAGTGTGACCCTGCACGTACAGCTCGAAGGCCTTGGCAGTCTGGAGATCGAGATGCACCAATCCGACGGCCGACTTCACCTTACCTTTGTGACAGAGAAGATGGAACAGGCCGACTATCTTGCCGCCTTTCGGGAAGAGCTGGAACAGTGGATTTCGAGCGCCTCCCCGATCTCGGCCCGATTCCTTCCCGGTGCTGAAGAGCCGTTTAAAAAACTGCTCACCAGGGTGATCGGTGATGCGACCTCCTTTATCGACACCAAGGCATAACAGACAGATTAAAAAAATGACTGCAGAAAAACCCGCCAGAAAACAGGCCGTCGCCCTCCTCTACAACCCGGAAAAATCCGCAGCTCCCCAGGTTGTTGCCAGTGGTTCCAACCTGGTCGCCGAAAAGATCATTGCCGCTGCTGCAGCCGCAGGGGTGCATATTAAACAGGATCATGATCTGGTTGAGCTGTTGGCAAAAATACCGGTGGGCCGGGAAATTCCCCTTGAGTTGTATCAGACCATAGCAGAGGTCCTTGCCTTTGTGTACACCGTGAACAACCGCTATAAGATGAGTAAAGAACAGGGGATGCGCACGCGTGGCGAATAAAGAGAGCAAGAGGCGACATCTCCTTGTTTTAAAAACAAATTAAAAAACAATATCTGTGCGTAAAAACCTCTTCATATAAATTTCTTTCTGACGTATACTTTTGGTATCTACTAAGTGAAACTTTGATCTTATTGATAAAATTCATCTTTTTATTTTCACTTCCAGTATTTTTTACACTGTATTTAAAATCGATTGAAAACCTTTTCTCCATACCAACTTATCTGAACGTGTACGAGGTCGCATATGAACTATGGAGTTGTTAGCCAGGAACAACTAGAGAAAATCGATGAGATCCTGACTGAAAAGCTCATACAGATAGGTGTCGACTGTGTCATCATTATTGATATGGCCGGCAATATCATCACTGCTAAAGATAACGGCACATCAAAGTATGATGTCTACTCTTTCGCCGCCCTGGCAGCAGGCAACTTTGCCACAGTGGATGCCATGGCAAAGCTGGTCGGTGAACAGGAATTTTCACTGCTGTTTCATAAGGGTGCGGAATGTAACATCCACTTCTCTAAGATTGATGACGAACTGCTTCTGATCACCATGTTCGGCAAGAGTATCTCGCTTGGTTTTCTCAGGCTCAATGTCGTGGAAACCATTGAGCGTATCAAAAAAATCTGGACCCGAAGCTGATTGACGAAACAAAGGTCCGGAGCAGCCGGCGTGACGGCAGTACTCTCCGACAACGAGCCAGAGACCTCAGGAGTATGATGTGAGTTTTATCAACCTCAGAGAAAAGATTGTTCAGGTAAAGATTGTGTACTACGGTCCTGGCCGTGGCGGTAAAACCACTAACCTTGAATACATCAACAGGAAATTTTCCAAACAGATCCAATCGGAAATGGTCAGTCTGAAGACCCACGGTGATCGTACGCTGTTTTTTGATTTTCTGCCGTTTAACATGGGTCAGATCAAAGGATATGACCTGAAGATCCAGCTGTATACCGTCCCGGGACAGGTTAAGTACAATGCAACCAGGAAACTCGTCCTCAAAGGCGTGGACGGTATTGTCTTTGTGGCTGATGCGCAGGAACAGATGCGTGAAAAAAACATCCGTTCTCTTAATCAGCTCCACGAAAACCTGATGAGCTACAATGAATCGATTTTTAAAATACCGCTGGTCCTCCAATACAATAAGGTCGACCTCAGAAATCAGGGAATACCCATTTTGCCGATCTCGATCCTGGAGAAGGATCTGAACAGTAAACTGAAGGTGCCAACCTTTGAAGCCAGTGCCTTGACAGGGTTTAATGTACCAGAAACACTCAAAAAAATAATTTCATCCACGGTCATTTCCCTTCAACGAAAACTCATGTAGTGAAGATGAGCCGTAAAGCTAACACTAGAGTCGGTTTATGAAAAAATTGCAGCGCGACCAAGTTTCCTCAATCGATGATTTTGAAGATCTGACACTATTTGCAGATGAATCATTTGATACAGAAGATGTCGATCTCTTCGAATTCACCAGTGAAGAATCTTCGCCATTAACGCGACTTAAATCAATTATTCTCTCACTTGACTGGGAAATCAATGATGAGATCCTGCAAGAACTTGCAGATGAGCTACAGGATCTGCAAACAACGTGGCAGGACGATAAAGTTGCTGAAACGTATCTGCAGGGATTGGAAAAAATCGGCAACTACATCCGGACAAAAGGAGCATACGCTCATCCGAACTCCATAAAACTCCTCCTGACGTTCTTCTACAATTTTGAGAAAATAATCTCTTCTGATCAGATTACAGGTGACCAGATCACCCAACTGCTCAAAGGTGATGTCAGAAAGTTCAGAATTCTGCAGTACCAGATCAAACAGAGTGAAACCCCGTCGGTAACGGAACCTCCACCCCAGATTGAACCTTCTGTTCCCACCGGCACCGGGTCTGCTGCAGATGGAGATTTAACCAAACAGCTCATCGCCGCCATCCTCAGCCTTGACTGGGAGGTGACGGATGAGAGTCTGCGCCAGTTCAGCCGTGCTGTCACTGATCTGCAGCAGGCTGTTGCTGAAAACAAATCCGCCATGGTCCTGATTCAGGGCCTGCAGGCCTTAAGCGACTACATCGCGGAAGAACGCATTGATGCGCATCCGGAGTCGTTTGTCCTGCTCCATTCATTCAGTGAAGGTCTCAAAACCATCCTGCACAAGCAGGATCCTCCCATCAGCCGGGAGACAGTGGAGGAAATTCTTGTTGACCAGATCAACCGCCTCAACAATCTCAAGATGGCTATCACCACGCAGGCCAGTGCGCCGGTGGATGAACAGCTTATCAGTGCGGTGGTTGATGAACTGAGCGATGTCTCCCCTAAGGATACCCGGCAAACGGTATCACTCTCTTTTACAGAGCCTTCGACAACAGAGCAGATCACGGAAACGGCCCAGGACGATATAACGGCTGCAACCGACGATACAGATGTGGCAACCGAGCATCTTGAAGCAGAGATTGACATGTTTTTCGAGATGGATGCCATGCCGGCCATGCCGGCTATGGAGTCGGCGGATGTACAGTATCCTGACGAGATTCTTCCACCCGATGCCATTCAACCGGTTGACGACGAACTGGCCGATGACTTCATAGAGTCCCATTTAAGCTCCAGACGCGGTCTGACACCGGCACTCACCGATGTTGATGAGACCTCTGCCTTTACTGCAGAGGAAGAGACGTTTGCACTCCCCGGCCAAGATGACCTTGCAGCAGAGCTTGATCTTCTTTTCAAAGATACCGATGAGCCACCGGTCACCTCACCGGCAACAGAAGCAACCGGGGACAGCCTCTCCTTTGCTCCGGCCGGTAACGAACCAATAGCCGCGTTGAGCGATACCTTCAAACCTATTGAATCGGCCCTGCATGATGCTGATGTCGCTGATGCTCCGGCAGCACTCCACGCTGACCTCACGGCAGAAGAAGATCAGGGGCTCTTTGACATTCAAAACGAGCTCGATAAATTTTTTACCGATAGCACTGCGGAACCGGCACTGACCTCAACTTCAACAGGTGAAGAGAACGAAAATCGTCAGCAGAATGGATTGTTGGATGTTGACACCGACATCCCACCGGCGCTGGCCGGCACGGATGAGGAGCAGGGGTTTTCTGAAGAAACGGAGATCGCCGCCCTTGCATCCTCCCCATTAAAGGGTATCGAGGAAAAACTGGATTTCTTTTTTGGCAACGACGGTGAGGTTGCCTCAGACCTGTCGGATTCCTTTGAAACGGCAGCCGACACACTGGATGAGGCATTGGCGCTGGATCTGAATGACCAGGATCAGCGCCTGGAAACAGATGCAACTGCGGCGATGATGGCAGCAGGTGAGCAGTTGCAGCAGCAGGCGGCAGACGGGACGGATAATGAGCTCGAACAGGCACTGGACGACTTTTTCAACGAACCGCAGGGACCGGTCACAGTGCCTGCTGATGATACCACCGTCGATGCACTGACCAAAACGCTGGAAGCCACCATTGAGCATCAGCTCCAAGCAACAACCGCGGATATTGCCGAGGTACAGCTTGCCACCCTGGGAGCCCTCCTGCCTGCGGTTGTGCGCACACCTTCACGGCAAAATCTGGCAGACGCCCTTGCCGGGATCAGTACCTTAAAACAGGCTGAGCTGACAGGTGATCAACTGCCTCTTCTGCAGATACTCGAAACAGTTCTGACACTTTTAACAAGACTGCCCGGCAGAGATGGGGCAGCCACGGAAAAACTCATAAACCACGTATACGAACAGCTGCTTGCCGGTACCGGTAAGGCTGGTGACCTGTCGGCAACGGTCGGCCGTTTCACGGGCTGGTTACTCCAGGCAAGCTCGGTTTTACCGACTGTACCGGGCGTTGCTGAAGAGGAAAACGATCCGGAGTTCACCTACACCGCAAAAGAGCTCTACTTTGAACTGGCCGACCTCCGTTCGCATATCCGCAATGAGTTGGCGCAGCTCCGCCACGATGTGCTCCACCACAAGTAATGTTTCCGCACACCTGTCTGCAAAGGGGCCGAACATCTGTTCGTGCCCCTTTTTTATTTGCGCGGATCAAATGCTTCCCGCAGGGCTTCACCGATAAAGATCAGCAGCACCAGTGTCCCGACCAACACCACAAACGTCGACAACGACAGCCACCAGGCATCGATATTGGCCTTCCCCTGGGCCAGCAATTCGCCCAGACTGGGAGTTGAAGGCGGTACACCAAGCCCGAGGAAATCAAGGCTGGTGAGGGCAAGGATCGCTCCGGACATTCGAAACGGGAGAAATGTGATCACCGGAGTCATACTGTTTGGCAACAGGTGTCTGGTCATGATCGTGAAGTTGTTCACACCTAACGCTTTGGCTGCCTTCACGTACTCCATGTTCCGGCCCTTCAGAAATTCCGCCCGGACGTAGTCGGACAATCCCATCCACCCGAACATGGAAAGCAGAACAAGCAACAGCAGTATGCTGGGCTCAAAGATGGAAGCAAAGATAATCAGCAGATACAGTTCGGGCATGGATCCCCAGAGCTCGATAAAGCGCTGGCAGAACAGGTCAACCCGACCGCCGAAAAATCCCTGCACAGCACCGGCAACAATACCCAGCAGCATACCCAGTGCGGTCAGGGTCACACCGAAGAGGACGCTGATGCGAAATCCGTACACCAGGCGGGCCAGCACATCCCGACCACGATCATCGGTACCGAGGTAGTTGTCTGCACTGGGTGGAGCCGGAGTCGGACGATCCAGGGATTGATTAATTGAGTTAAAGCTGTGCGGATTGGGAGGAAAGATGACAAAATTACCGTCTCTGGTCAGCTGGTCATGAATAAAAGGATCCCGATAGTCAGTTTCTGTTGCAAAGTCGCCGCCAAACGTTGTCTCCGGATAGGATTGCCAGAACGGATAGTAGTACTGTCCGTTGTAGTGGACAAGCAGCGGCTTGTCATTGCTCAGCACTTCGGCAAACAGGCTGACACCAAACAAAGTGACAAACACGACAAGAGCGACAAGACCGCGACGGTTTTTCTTAAACCGAATCCATCGTTTGCGGGTAACGCTGATCCTTTTCGTTTTTCTTTCCATCTCCATCTCTGTCAGGTACCTACTGCCTGCCCTCAAAACTGATACGCGGATCAACCAGTACATACGACAGGTCGGAAAGCAATCGGGAAAAAAGACCGATGATGGTGAAGAAGTACAGTGTACCCAGGACAACCGGATAGTCCCGGTTCATGACCGACTGGTACGCCAGCAGGCCCATACCATCAAGCGAGAAGATGGTTTCAATCAACAGGCTGCCGGTGAAAAAAGCAGTGATGAAACTGCCCGGAAAACCGGTGATGATCGGAATGATGGCATTGCGGAACACATGTTTATACAGGACCTGCCCCTCCTCCAGCCCCTTTGCCCTGGCCGTTATCACATACTGTTTACGAATCTCCTCCAGAAAGGAGTTCTTGGTCAGCAGTGTCATTACCGCTAAACTGCCCACTGTGGAGGCAATAATCGGCAGCACCATATGCCAGAGGTAATCAAGCACTTTTCCAACAAGACTCAACTCGGACCAGTTGTCTGAAACCAGACCGCGCAAAGGAAAAATATTCCAAAAGCTGCCGCCACCGAAGAGGACAATCAGCAGGATGCCTAAAACAAAACCCGGAATAGCATAACCGATCAGAATGAATGTGCTGGTCAGCACATCAAAAGTCGAACCATCCCGCACCGCCTTGCTGATCCCGAGGGGAATACAGACGGAGTACACAATCATAAAACTCCACAGGCCCAGTGACATTGAAACCGGTAACTTAGAGATCACCAGCTGGGCAACACTCATATGGTGGTAATACGATTGGCCGAAATCAAAGACCAGATACTGACGGATCATGGAAAAAAATCTCGTCAGGGGTGGCTGATCAAAACCATAGATCTTTTTCAGCTGTTCAACCCTTTCCTGGTCCAGTCCCCTGTTCCCCTGGTACAGACCGCTGCCGGCGGCGGTCTCCCCACCGCTGCCGTACCCGCTCAGCTCAGCCATCAGTCGTTCCACAGGTCCGCCGGGGACAAACTGAGTGACAGTAAAGGTGATGAGCATGATCCCAAAGAGAGTCGGAATCATCAACAGGATCCGTTTACCGATATACCAGGCCATCCGCCGCTCCTTTTACAATTACTGCATGTACGCAGGCAGCCTGAACAATCCGGATTCGCGCTGCAGGTCAACTGTCCCCGGCTTACCTGATCCTGATGTTACCAATTCCATCAGACTCGTCATCCACTGTTGTGCTCTTTTCGAAAACATGCGGCATGGGTCCTGCTGAGGATGAGCGAACAACCGGCTCACGGGGCTGCTCATGCTGCGGCGGCACATAAACGGGTTCCGGTACCCTGACCGACTCCACTTTGACCACTTCCGGTACGACCACCGGTTCTGGTGCCGGTTCCGGTTCCGTCATAACCCGCGAGCGCACCATCGTCACAGCCTGTTCTGCGTTCGACATGCCGCTGACAGCGGGTTGTTCAACAACCTGCTCCTGCCGGACGGGTCTTTTCAGAAAGACCAGCACCCCGTCCTTCAGAAGGGTCACGCTCACCAGCTCCCAGCCCTGGCTGCCCAGCTGGTTCAGTGCCTTTTCGATCTCCTCATCATCAACATACTTATCACCAAGCAAGCCATCCTTTGTTAACTCAAAAAGAATAGTCTGATATTGCCACAGCATTGTTCACTCCCTTTTCCTGATCACTCATCAAAACCCGACAACTTCCACATTAAAGCCAAACTTCCACAGACAACTGAAACAACTTCTGTACAGAGTACAGACAATCAGGCTGACAGGGCATGCAGCTCTTCAGCTATCAGAGCTATGCCGCGCTCTATATCCGACGCATCCTGTGAATAGGTAAGACGCAGACACTCTTTCGTATGTTGCCAACCCACAGGCAGTCCGGGGAAAAAATAATCACCGGAAACCACAATCACGCCCCTTGCCTTGAGACGCTGGTACAACTCGCGTGCAGAAATCGGCAGACCAGGCAACCAGAGCCAGAGGAACATTGCACCTTCAGGAACGTGTATCTTATACTGTAACCCGGCAAGCCGCTCGTGAATCCAGGCCAAGGTCTGTTCCATCTTATCTTTATAAAACGGGCGAATCACTTCCCGGCTCAGCTGAATAATTTCACCTGAGCGGACGATGTCGGCTGTCAACATTGCCCCGAAGCTGCTGGTTGCCAAGTTCACCACGGCATTTGCCCCTGCCACCAGATGCACCAGCTTGCGATCAGCGATGATGATACCGGTGCGCACCGCCGGCAGACCGAACTTTGAAAGGGACATGCACAAGACAACTCCCTCCTGCCAGATCGGGGTGGCATCGGTGTACACCATGGCCGGAAACGGGAGACCATAGGCCGAATCAATGATAAAGGGGATACCGTGCTCTCTGGCCAGACGAGCCAGTTTTATGACCTCCTCGTCCGTGAGCACATTACCTGTGGGGTTGGTGGGGCGAGACACACAGATTGCACCGATCTCATCGGTGATGACGATCTTATCGAAATCAACCCGATACTTAAAGAAATGCTCATCAATCATTTCGATACGCGGTCGCACGCTCACAAAGAAATCCTCCACCAGGCCCAGATCGGCATAGCCGATATACTCCGGTGCCATGGGCAGCAGGATCTTACGTTTGTGTCCATCTGATGTTGTTCCGGCCAACAGATTAAACAGCAGGAAAAAAGCAGACTGGCTGCCGTTGGTCAGACAGATATTCTCCTCATGCACGTCCCATCCGTATTCCCGCCTCAACAGGTCTGCCAGAACCTGACAGAACTCTCTGTTGCCTTTAGGGGGATCATACACGCCGAGTAACCGCCGCAATGCTGTCGCATCCTCAGTCAATCCCTGTAATCGCTGTGCCATCCGTTCCTGGATCAGGGGAATGGTGCCCGGGTTGCCACCACCCATCATAATCGTGTCCCCCCGGGCCAGGGCATTGCCGAGATCATCCATTAACGAGAGAATGCCGGAACCGGACGATAACTTTTCACCAAACGCAGAGAGCGTAACCACTGTACATCTCCATGGTATTTTCTTTTTAAAAGGACAACACGTTCTGCAACTCAATAAGCGGTCTGCTGAATATGCAGCAGAGCAGGGAAAAACGAAATTTTACCAAATTTTGTGGAGAAATCCACCGGCTATCGGGTTTCAGAACCATCATAAGCATGCCGGCTACCGTATCACCACCGACACTGAAGAACAGACCTCTTCTCTGTGGTGCCGTGAGCAGTTATCGTTGGACAAAAAATTGACACGGTGTTCCGGAAGACAGCAGTACAACCCGGGAAGGCAGATCCCGGCTTTTAAAACCATAGGCGCGGCACCCTCTGGGGTGCTGCTGCTCGTACGTGATAAAAAAATGTTTACACCGAACACAGTCCGGAACGGTCTGTCTCTTCACAGTGCTGACTCAAACTGCCGACATTTTGACGCGTCTCCTCACCCTTCAGGCAACATCCGGTCTTTTGGGATAATCAACAAAGACCAGCTGACCGGTATCCGGTGCAAGTCCCTGCCAGGAGGGCTGATGAAAGGCCAGGGCAACAATACCGCCTGTTGGAATACTGTCAATATGCAACCCGCCGAGCATGTTGGCCAGGTTCGTGATTGCAGGGTTGTGACCGACTACAAAGAGGGTCCGCACCTTGGGGTCGACAGTCTCCAACAGCCCGATCAACTGGTGTACAGATGCCAGATACACCAGAGGTTCAGTCTGAATCTTCTCCAGCGGGTAGGCCAATTGACCGGCATAATGACAGGCTGTTTGCAACGCACGTTTTGCCGGACTGGCTATGATCAGGTCGGGCTGTACACCGTGTTGCAGCAGACGACACCCCATCTCCGGCGCATCTCGCTCGCCTCTTCTATTTAAAGGCCGGTCAAAATCACGCACCGCAGCATCATCCCAGCTTGACTGAGCGTGCCTGCAGATAAGGAGCAGCCTCCATTCCTCAGATCTGAAGATATCGTTCATTTTCATGTCACAGACTCACACAGGTTACTGTTGCCGCTGATCATGCACCACCCTGACAACCGGTTTGGCCACTCTATCTTAAAATGCCGCAAAACAGGAAAGACAGAACAGGGCAACACCTCAGCATATTCCTTCTTCCGGGCCACTGCGACTGTACTCAGGCATGCTTCTGTTTTCCTGAAAAAGCGCTGCAAAAACCTCAGCAACAGCACTGTCGTCAAACCGGGCAAACGCTGCAACAAAATGACTGCGCAGTTTCTGTTGTTCTTCCCTCAGACTCTGCATCAGTGCATCGAGTGCCACAGCCTGTTCAAGGTGTCTCTGACCTGCAACCGGCAACCGTTCCCGGGTATCACGAAGCATTTTCTGCTGCACGGCCAGATCATTAAAATCTCCAAGTACATCCTGCAACCTCTTTAAATGACGCAACAGAAACTCTATATCCTGCTGCGGGTACAGGCTGTGGAAAAATTCGATGGCATAGCGGAGTTTCTTGGCCTGAATACGCAATCGATGGACTGCGGCATCGGGTGTTTCTGCATGCAAAAAACGACCATCTCGCACGACTCGTTTAAAATGTCTGCAGATGATTCGCCCCGCTTCTTCAACAGCAGGCCGATCAGCTGAAGGTGCAGGCGGCTGCGCAGCGCTGCTCTGCAGAGTATGCCGCCATGCGTCCAGCTGGTTTCGGGTTGATGCCGCCCCCAGTCTCTTCACCATCTCTGCATGTTCAGCCCGCCGTCTGTCTGCAAGGTCTGCAAAAAACAGGAGCAATCCAGGTTGCAGTGCCGGCGCCAGTCGCTGCACATAGGCATTTTGACGCTGCAAGTAGACATCAAGATCCCGAACAGGCCCGGTGATGCTACCAAGAGAGCGGAAAATCATACGGAATCGTTTTGTCACCTCATCAGGCAGCACCTTTTTCACCAAACTCAGGCCGGATCGGGTACGACGGATAGCCACCCGCATGTCGTGCAGGAACTCTCTATCCCAGTCAGCAAGCACACCGGGGAGGTTACGCTCTATACTCTCCAGCAGTTTCAAATAAATACGGGTCATTGCCCCACGGGCCGTACTGTGGCCCTCCAGTGCAAGGACAAATTTCGAACTGTAGTCCAGCGGTTGCCGGCCATTCAGCCGACAGCCCTCTATAAATCCGATATGTGGTGAGACTTGTCTGTGAACACCTGCAGCTGTCAGTCCATGGCGGACAAGAGCCGCCGCTGAATCTCCGCACACATCAAGTAGTCGAATCAGCTGATACTTCGGACCACCGACGGGTTGCTGTGTTTCCAAGACAAGCCTGGCAACGGGTGTTTCTCCCTGAGTGTGCAGACAGACCGTACGTTTTTCCACAGACACGGATGTCAGGGGGAAAAGACAGCGGCAACTCAGCACAGATTCCAGCACTCCCTGCAACCGGCCGGAGGGAAAATCACGGGCAAAGCAGTTCTCCTGCAGTATCGGACCGTCCTGCTCAAGCGTTTTCTCCCCGGTATCACGGCAATGTAACGTCCAGCAACGATCTTGACAGTGCAACAGATATCCGCGCCGGTACAGTCGCCAATCAAAGGAATCGGCATAGACAACAGTCGCGGTCTGAACAGGGGCACACTCACAGGTAAATGCCTCACTCAGTGCACCAAGAAGCGTTTCGAGCAAAAAACCATCAGGTATCTGCCAGCTGTCTGTCCGGTGCTGCGGCATTGTCCCCTTGCTCAACTCCGATAATCAGCGTTGATTTTAACGTAGTCGAAAGAAAAATCACAGGTATACATCTCAGCAGCAGCATCTCCCTCACCAAGATCAATGGTGACGGTAAAGGCACGCTGTTTCAGCACGTTCGTGGCCGCTTCCTCCTGTTCAGACCCCAGAAAAATTCCCCTGTTGACCAGCATGACGTCATCAAATCGTATGGCAACCCTGTCTGGATCAAAGAGGCAATCAGATCGGCCAAGGGCGGCGATAATTCTTCCCCAGTTGGCATCTTCACCAAAAAATGCCGTTTTAACGAGTGCTGAGTTGGCAATGGTCCGGGCGGCATGCAGGGCCTCCTGCTCAGTACGGGCGCCGGTGACTCTGATGGTGACCAGCTTGGTGGCCCCTTCACCGTCTGCCACGATTTTCAGGGCCAACTCCTTGAATATGTCATACAGCGCAGCACTGAACAATGCAGCAGCCTCTGGATGATCGGCATCGATCAGGGTGTTACCGGCTTCACCGTTGGCCATGACCAGCACCATATCATTCGTCGACGTGTCGCCGTCCACTGTGATGCGGTTGAAACTCTGCTCTACTCCCATCTTCACGGCCTTATCTAATGTGGGATGATCAATGCGGGCATCAGACACGACAAAACAGAGCATGGTCGCCATATCGGGCATGATCATGCCCGACCCCTTGGCAACACCAAGCAGCCTCACCTCAGCCTCACCTATCAACACGGTTGCCGTGGCAACTTTAGGAACCAGGTCTGTGGTCATAATAGCCTGTGCCAGCTGGTCAAAGCCATCGGGGGAAAGACCGGCAACCAGCTGCGGCATGGCCCTGGTAAAGGGTTCCACCGGCAGCTGTTGGCCGATGACGCCGGTGGAGGCCACCTGTACAAGATGCGGATCAATGCCCAGCTCCTGAGCCGCTGAACCGGCGGTTGCCACAGCCGCGTCCATACCCGCCTGCCCGGTACAGGCATTGGCGTTGCCGCTGTTGACAAGAACCGCCTGGCACAGCCCGGAGCCAAGGCGTTCCATGGCAAGAACTATCGGTGCCGCCTTCACCTTGTTGGTGGTGAACATACCGGCTGTCACCGCTGGAGTCTGTGAGAAAATAAGTCCCAGATCATATCGCCCGGCATATCGGATACCGGCCTGAACCGCTGCAGCGGAAAAACCTTTCACTTGCATGGACTAGCCTACCTTTTGTTGGAAGTTATCGGATAAACAGTCTGTGTAATTTACTTAGATACTTCATAAAAAGAAAGCGTGAAGCCGATCCGGACAGGTAATTTCCCTTAAGCGGTCACAAAAAAAGTGTGCGGAATGTATGCGGTAAGGCTACTGTGACTGCGAGCAGTACAAACAACCGTCTTCTGTGCACACACGCTACCATTTACCTGCAGGGTGTTCCGACCAGCGCCTTCTGCTTGCTGTTGCCGGCTCCCAAAAACAAATCAACATGATCGGTACACTCTCCCTTGACCTGACCTCCTGGATTCTGCTGACCGACCTGGTCATCCGCTTTAGCTTTTCACTGCGGATCATCATGCGTAAACGCGCTGCCAGCATCTCTTTTGCCTGGCTGACGATCATCCTCCTGCTCCCCTTTGTCGGTGCGGTCACCTACCTGCTCTTTGGCGAAAACAGACTCGGTGAACGCCGGGCCAGCCGACTGCTCAAAGGTCGCCCCATACTCAAACAATGGGCCACCTCTTTGCGAGAGATACCTGCTGTTGACTGGCAGGCTGTCAATCCGGAGTGCCGGCCGCTCAATCAGCAGATTTTTACAACTACCGGGATGCCGACCATGCCCGGTAACCAACTTGAACTGATCGACACTGCCGAACTTTTTTTCTCAAGGCTCATCACCGATATAGACCGTGCCCACTTTAACTGTTCCCTGGAATTTTATATCTTCAACGAGGGGGGAGGGGTCGATGCCGTGATCGAAGCGCTGATTCGTGCTCAGGAGCGAGGCGTGACCTGTCGTCTCCTGCTGGACAGTATCGGTTCCAAACCGTTTCTCCGCAGCCAGAGTGCAAACAGGCTCCGCAAAGCCGGTGTTGAAATACGAGAAGCCCTGCCGGCCGGTCTTATCCGGGCGTTGTTTATCCGTATCGACCTGCGCAATCATCGTAAGATCGTCGTCATTGATAACGAAATCGCCTATACAGGAAGCCAGAACCTGGTTGATCCCAAGTTCTTCAGGCAGGATGAGCAGGTAGGGGAGTGGGTGGATGCCATGGTTCGGCTTACCGGACCGGTGGTGGAGTTACTGGCAGCCGGATTTCTTTTTGACTGGTTACTGGAACGCCGGCAATGGCCCACCAGATTAAAAAAGATGATCGGCATCCAGCCCGTCTCCGCAGCCGGGGACGCTTTGGTCCAGTTAGTTCCGTCAGGACCGGGGTACGGTGAAAGCAGTATTCATGATTTTCTGTTGACCGCTATATACGCCGCCCGGCATGAACTGGTTCTGACCACGCCTTACTTTGTTCCGGACAACGCCATACTTGCGGCTCTGCGCTCGGCAGCGCAACGGGGCGTTGAGGTGACGATTATTGTTCCTGAAACCAATGATTCACGCCTGGTTCATTATGCCAGCCGGGCGAACTTTACCACGCTCAGCCAGGCCGGTATCCGCATCATGTTCTTTTCCGGCGGCCTGCTGCACACCAAAACCATCACCGTGGACAATGATTTCTGTCTCTTTGGTTCAGTCAATCTCGATATGCGAAGCTTTTGGTTAAATTTTGAGATGACCCTGGTGATTTACGATCAGGTGTTCACAAACACACTCAGATCACTGCAGCAGGCGTACCTGCACAGGTCGCACCAACTTGATCTTGCCGTTTTCAACAACCGCCCCTACCGACAGCAGCTGCTTGAAAATATCGCCCTGCTCATCGGTCCCCTGCTCTGAGAAGCCGTCCGTGAATAAAGATAATCAACACCCCCATCGTCCCCATCAGGGGATGGAGGCTTGCATCTCATCGCAATGAACATCCTGCTGATCAGTGATATCCACGGCAACTTTCCGGCCCTTGAAGCTGTGGCCCGTGCGGTTGCCGGGATAGACTGTACCCATATCCTCAACTGCGGCGACTCGCTGGTTTACGCCCCTTTTCCCAATGAAACCATGGGTTGGTTACGTACACATCAAGTCCTGAGTATCAGAGGCAACACTGATGACCGGGTGATCAGACTGCTGCAGGGCAGGACATTCAAAAAACCGGCAAAGCCTGAGAAGCGCATCATGTACACGAGCAGCGCTGCTGCACTCACCCCTGAAAACGCCGCCGACCTGCTCAGCCTGAAAAAACAGAGGATCGTACGACTCGGGGACACCTTACTGGGCCTTTTTCACGGAAGCCCGGCAGATCATGAAGAGTTTCTGACAGCAGCAACACCTGATGAACGTTTTGAACAGCTGGCAGGGGAAACAGCCTGCAAGATCGTGGTCATCGGCCACTCCCATACCCCTTTTCACCGGATCGCGGGAGGGGTTCATTTTATCAATCCCGGTTCAGTCGGCCGGATGTTTGACGGCTGCCCTGATGCATCGTTTGCTCTGCTGAGCATCTCCAAAAACCGCATTGATGTCCAGCATCACCGTGCAGCCTATGCTGTTGAAGCCGTGGTCACCGCCCTGCAAAGACACCGGTTACCGGCTGTCTATGCTGAGATGTTCCGCACCGGCACAAAACAGAATTAAATACCGGATCATCCGCTGAGAGCGGACCGGTGCGCCTCTTTTATCCGTTCAGCCACATAGGCGACAGACGTCTCTGTGCAGGTGTCTAGATCAAAACACAGGGCGTCCTCGCCGAGCAAACCACCGGGAACCTCTGCACCCAGCTGGTCGGGGTCCTGAATCATATCACCAAAAAAACAGACGGAGAGCCAGCGCGGTTCATCCTCAATCACATCGATCATCACAAACAGCGGCCGGTTGGTTCCGGAAACAGCCCCCCGTAACGAATAGGTCACACCGGGTCGGGGGTGAAAAGAGACCTCGACCCCCTCAAGATTGGTGAGCAGCTCCTGCAAACGGATAAAGCCCTGTCTGTTCCCGTCCGGACTCTCGGCCCACTGTTCAACAAACGCCTGTACTGCATCCATTGCCTTCCCCTCCCGTCATTTTACAGCCTGTAACAGAGCATAAGGGCCGATGACTATCATCAGCTGCTCTGACCACAGCACCTCTTGTACTTTTTGCCGGACCCGCAGGGGCAGGGAGCGTTACGGCCGACCTTCTCCTCGGCCCGTTGAATCGGTTTCCGGTCCTTCTCCACCCCGTCTTCGCCGCTGGAACGTTTGGCCTCAGCCAGTTCACGCTCGCGCTGCTGCCGCCGTTCCTCCTCCAAACGGGCCAGCTCGTCATCCTGGACCAGCTGAATACGCATCAGGTTCCCTATGGTATGCAGCTTTACGGCATCAATCAGGTTACGAAACAGCTGATAGCTTTCCCGCTTGTACTCATTCAACGGGTTTTTCTGACCATACCCCCGCAAGCCGATCCCCTCTTTGAGATGATCCATGTGCAGCAGATGCTCTTTCCACAGAGTATCCACCATCTGCAGGAGCACCATGCGTTCGAGTTGTCGCATCTGTTCAGTGCCGTTGCGGGACTCCTGATGTGCATAAGCCTGGGTGACCATTTCGTGCAGCTTTGCAGCAAAAGAGTCGCGATCCAGTGCCTCCCGCTCTTCAGGTGTCCAGTCGAGCTGAAGGTTGAACACCTGACCAACCCGCTCTTCAATGGCCGGCCAGTCCCATTCTTCAGCCAACGTCTTGCCGGCGGTGCAATCGGTCACGATCTGCTCCTCAAGGTCGACCAGCATATCACTGATAATCGGCTGCACATCCTCACCTTCGAGGACCTCAAGACGCTGACTGTAAATAACCTCCCGCTGCTTATTCATGACATCGTCATACTCTAAGAGATGTTTACGGATGTCAAAGTTATGGCCTTCAACTTTACGCTGAGCATTTTCAATGGCCCGGGAGACCATGGAGTGTTCAATAGGTTCGTCATCCTCCATACCCAGTTTATCCATGATGGTACGGAGTCGATCAGACCCGAAGATACGCAGCAGATCATCTTCCAGTGACAGATAGAACCGTGAGGTGCCGGGATCACCCTGACGGCCGGAGCGACCGCGCAACTGGTTGTCAATGCGACGGCTTTCATGGCGACTGGTACCCAGAATATGCAGTCCGCCCAGTTCACGTACGCCTTCACCCAACTTGATGTCCGTGCCTCGTCCCGCCATGTTGGTGGCAATGGTCACTCTGCCTTTTTGGCCTGCCTGGACAATGATCTCCGCTTCCCGCTCATGCTGCTTGGCGTTCAGCACATCATGGGGAATACCCTCTTTGGTCAGCATCTTTGAAATCTTTTCCGAGACATCAATGGAGATGGTACCTACCAGAATCGGCTGGCCGGCTGCATGAACCTCTTTGATCTCTTTAACAATATTGCGGTACTTGGCCGCCTGGTTCTTGTAGATGACGTCGGCGTAATCGATACGGATCATCTTCTGGTGGGTGGGAATGACCACAACATCAAGATTATAGATCTTTTTAAACTCAGGCGCCTCGGTGTCGGCCGTACCGGTCATACCTGCCAGCTTTTTGTACATGCGGAAATAGTTTTGAAAGGTGATTGAAGCAAGCGTCTGATTTTCCCGTTCAATCTTGACCCCTTCCTTTGCCTCCAAAGCCTGGTGCAGGCCGTCTGAATAACGCCTGCCCTCCATGGTGCGACCGGTGAACTCGTCAACAATCACCACGGAACCGTCCTTGATGATGTAGTCAACGTCACGCTGAAAAGCAAAATGTGCCTTCAGCGCCTGGTTGACATGATGCAGATGATTGATGTTGCGGGGATCGTACAGGTTATCGATCTCAAGTAGCTCTTCAGCCAGGGCAACACCATCGTCGGTCAGCATGATCTGCTTGGACTTTTCTTCCTTGGTATAATGTGCCTCAGCCTTAAAATGACGCATGATCCGGTCGACCTTGAGGTACAGATCGGTGGTTGCATCAGCAGGGCCGGAGATGATCAGCGGTGTCCGGGCCTCGTCGATGAGAATTGAGTCGACCTCGTCGACAATGGCATAGGCAAACCCGCGCTGACAGTAATCCTGCAGGGTGAACTTCATGTTATCGCGCAGGTAGTCAAAACCAAACTCATTGTTGGTGCCGTAGGTGATATCCGCTCCATAGGCCTCCCGACGCTGTTCATCGTTCATTTCATGAAAAATACACCCAGTGGTCAGGCCAAGAAAACGATAGACCTCTCCCATCCACTGCACATCACGACGTGCCAGATAATCATTGACCGTTACCACGTGTACACCCTTGCCGAGAAGGGCATTAAGATAGACCGGTGCTGTCGAGGTCAATGTCTTCCCTTCTCCGGTTTTCATCTCTGCGATCTTTCCCTGATGCAGGACAATACCTCCGATCAGCTGCACATCGTAGTGTCGTTCGCCAAGTACCCGTTTTGCCGCCTCGCGCACCACGGCAAACGCTTCGGGCAGCAACTGCTCAAGGGTTTCACCCTGACTGATGCGCTCTTTAAACTCAGTTGTCTTTGCAGCCAGCTCAGTGTCTGTAAGGGGCTCGACCGTTGCTTCAAGCTCATTGATCGTCTTGACGATCCTACGGTACTGTTTGATCATCCTGTCGTTTTTACTGCCAAACATCTTGGCAAGAATCCGTCCAACCATTCGTATATCTCCCTACCAGAGGGTCTTGTGATGAAAGTGTAGTCTGCGTTGAGGTGAGCGTCCTACGATCCCATACCCAGGCCGGTTCGTATCAGGGCATCCTCATCACAGTCTGGAAATTTAGGACAGTGGATACAGTCGCTCCAGATTTTATGCGGCAAATCCTGTTTGTCACAGTCTTTAAAACCAAATTTTCGGAAAAATGCCGCCTGATATGTCAGGACAAAGACCGTATCGATTTCCAGGCTTCTGGCCTCATCCAGACAGGATTCGACCAGTAAAGCGCCGATCCCGCAACCTTGTCGCTCTTCCGCTACAGCCAGGGAACGGATCTCGGCAAGATTATCCCAGCAGATATGGAGGGCACAGATACCGAAAACAGCATTTTCCTCCTCATACACAACAAAGTCACGCAGGTGATCGTACAGAGAGCTGATCGAACGCGGCAGCATGAGCCCCCTGTCGGCAAAGGTGGTCAGCAGCGAATGGATAGCGCGCACGTCACCCATACGGGCGGGCCGGATCCGGCCGGTTGCAGAGGACATCTGAGATGTAGTCATTCTTTCTCCGTTGATAAAGCAGCAAAAGATGGTTCCATGGACATCGCGGTTATGTATCAGAGCTCGCCTGTACAGAAGGCGTGATCAGAGAACAGTACAACACCCAGTTACCTAAACCTGTCAACAGTCCCACAATTACAAGGAGACAGGCACGCAACATGGTGTCGGCTCCCAGCAGCATGATCAGCGCCAGGCTGATACCAACGCCGTACAGAGCTCCGGTAGCAAGGGTCAGAATAAACGATGACAGGTCGGGGAATGTTCGTTCCAGCAGACCGGCTACCGGTCGGGCTATGGCAAAAAAACAACCATAGGAACAGAAAAGCAACGGCAACAGTCCGTAAACCGCCCAGGTAATCATGGCCCTGTACAGCTGCCCCGGGGCCAGCAGACCGGATTTAATCAGAACAAGGGTCAGCAGTGTACCGATATGGGTCAGTACAACCAGCAGCAGGGGCATGCACGCCGGCAGGTAGATCACCAGACGTCGGCGAACGTGCTGCAGCAGCATACTCCGCAGGGCCGGGATGAGGGCGATGGATGACCGCTTCCTGCCGCGTTGATTTCTTTTTGTTCGCATATTGCTGTTGCCTGCACCCTCAATAGTTCGCTAACGTCTGATATCTCTTCTGATTTTGTCCAACTCAGATGCAGTGGATGAGGGATATTCTCGCTGTACAGCCGGACTCGGCTTTGACGGAAAGACAATAGTTTGCCCTGCCCACATACCCAACAAAAACAGCCACAGGAACAAAAAGAAACAGACAACCACCAATCCAAACATTCCCCGCCAGCCGAGTTCAATCCGAAAGGGTTTTGGTTTATACTCATCCTGCATCGGCCTTTTCTGCAAGGACACTCCTCTCTTTTCAGTACTTAGACAGTCACGGTTCTTTCATATTCGGTGCAGTCTGGAAAAAATCGATATGCAGGGGCATACAAAAGGACTATTGCAATAAACAGGCCATCGTTCATCACATGCTCACCGGTGCTGTCAGGCCGATCAGATGTAAACCGTTATATACCACGGTTTTCACTCCCTGACAGAGGGCCAATCGCGCACCGGTCAAATCGTGGTCATCAGTCAACACCTTATGTTTATTATAAAATCCGTGAAATTGACCGGCCAGCTCAATGAGATAAAAAATTATCCGGTGAGGAGCCAGGTCAGCAGCTGCTCCGGCAACCAACTGAGGGTAATCGGCCAGCATCTTCAGCAGCGCATACTCTTCCGGTTCCACCAGTCTCTGCAATGTCTGCTGTGTCAAACCAACGACAGCTCCCTGTTCAGCCGCCATCTTTTCAATACTGCACAATCGGGCATGGGCGTATTGAACATAGTAAACCGGATTTTCCTGACTCTGTTTTTTGGCAAGATCCAGATCAAATTCAATGACATTATCCGGCTTGCGCATCAGGAAGAAAAAACGCAACGCATCGGCTCCAACCTCATCAACCAGCTCATCCACCGTAACAAAAGTGGCCTTGCGAGTCGACATTTTGACTTGTTTGCCATCACGCAGCAGAGTGACAAACTGATACAGCACCACCGTGATACAGCTGTCATCATGACCAAGAGCGCGGACCCCGGCCAACACGTCCGGCACTGTGGCAATGTGATCTGATCCGAACACATTGATCATCCAGTCATAGCCGCGTTCAAACTTATCGCAGTGGTAGGCGATATCCGGCAACCGATAGGTGGGCTCACCACTGCTCTTGATGATGACGCGATCCTGCTCCTGGCCAAACTCACTGGCCTTAAACCAGGTGGCCCCCTCCTTTTCATAAATCAGTCCCTTGCCCCGCAGCTGATCCACAACCGCCTTAAGTCGACCATCCTCATACAGGCTGTGTTCATTGAAGTAGGTATCAAAATGTATTCCAATGCGCCGGAGAGTGGTATCAATATCAGTAAAAATAGCCTGCTGAGCACGTTCTTTAAAAATATCGACAGCAGCATCTTGAAAAGAATCACCGGCTTCCTCAACCATTGATCGGGCAATCCCGTAGATATAGTCTCCCTGATACCCATCCTCCGGAAAAGAAGCAGGCATTCCCAGCAACTCCAGGTAGCGGGCCCGGGTGGACTCACCGAGAACACGCATCTGCCGGCCGGAATCGTTGAAGTAATACTCCCGTTGCACCTGGTAGCCATTGGCTTCGAGGAGACGGGCAATGGTATCACCCAGCACGGCATTACGCCCGTGGCCGACACTGAGCGGACCTGTAGGATTGGCGCTGACAAACTCAACCAGCACCCGTCGCCCCTGACCATCTTCAGATCGGCCGAAGTTTTCTCCCTGCGCAAAGATCGGTGCCAGCACGGTGGCCCAGATCGTCTTTTTTAGAAAAAGATTGATAAAGCCGGGACCGGCTATCTCCACCCGCTCAACCATCGGTTGCCCGGCCAGCAGTTCAGTCATCGGTACAGCAAGATCCCGTGGTTTTCCTTTGTCGATGCCGGCTGCAACCATGGCAAAGTTCGTGGAAAAATCGCCCTGGCCTTCGCGTTTGGGTACCTCAATGGAATATCGGCCGGCCACTCCCCCGCTCCAGTAACCAAGCCGCACTCCCTCAGTAAAACAGTGGTCGACAATCTCTTTAATCTGTGACTTTATCATGGGTCGTTTGTCTCATATAGTGGGTGGCGATCGTTTCAAGCAGCTGCAGAATCTGCTGATTTTTTTTTACTCAACCATGGTGCGCGCATTGAGGTTACCGAACAGGCAGAGCACTTCGTAACTGATGGTTTGCATCCAATCGGCTATTTCATCGGCAGTGATCTCTTCCTCTCCCTGACTGCCCAGCAGCACGACTTCCTCGCCGGGGTGCACCTTCCGGCCAAGGTCAGTGACATCCACCAGCGTTAAGTTCATGGAGATCCGACCGACCACCGGTACCCGCTGCCCGTGGATCAGTACCTGCGCCCGATTGCTCAGCACCCGTAAATAGCCATCCTCATATCCCACAGGCAGAACAGCAATACGTGAAGGTCTGGTTGTTGTAAACAGGTGCGAGTAGCCAAGACTGCGACCAGCCTCAAGAGTGCGCACCTGGATGATGCGGGTCACAAACCGCATGGCCGGTTGAAGCAGAGGAGAGACAGCGTTTTTCCTGCCGTCGGCGCCGTCCGGGTAATACCCGTACAGGGCAATACCGGGACGAACCATGTCGAGCCGGGCGCCGGCAACATAAAACAATCCACCGGAATTGGCAAGATGGAGGCAGCACCTGTCCAGACCATAATCGGCCGAAGATCCAGTCGTTTTAAGGAACATGTCCAGTACCAGAACCGTGTTATCGGACTGCCGGTCATCGGACATGGGGAAATGGGCCATAATACCGTCAATCCGAAGATGCGGGAGCCTGCGGATTGCCTGAACCGTGTCGATAAACTCCGCCGGTAAGACACCCTGCCTGCCCATACCGGCATCCAGCTTGATGTGAAGGCCGACTTCAGTCCGGCAAGCACCTGCTACCCGGGACAGCTCAGGCAAAACTGCAGCATCGGTCACCACAGGTGTCAATCCTGCTTCAACAATGGTGCGAAGCGTGTCTGAAATCACACCGACCAGAACCAGAATCGGCTGGGTGATACCAGCCGCACGTAACAGCACCCCTTCCCTTGCCTCGGCAACACCAAAGGCGGCTGCCCCCTGTTCTGCAAAAACCCGGGCACAATCGACCATGCCGTGTCCATACCCATCGGCCTTCACCAACGGCATGATGGCTGCTCCACCGGCGGCCTGCCGACAGATGTGATAGTTATGCGCCAGAGCGGAACGACTGATTTTTATCTGATTGAATGTATTCATGTGTGTACCTGTCTGTACCACTGTTGCCACCCCAAACGGCTGGACAGACACAACGACCAGCCAACAGCACAATAGACTGTACCAATAAACGGCCCTGGCTGCACAAATGTCCGAATAACGACACCGGCCAACAGCATCATGACCACCACAGTCCAGGTCTGCCAGGAATAAACAGCCCCTAGGCAGGTGTTATCCCGGAAGAGGATGATCCGCCGCAGAATGCGTCTGGCAACATTATCAAGGATGAACAGAGCCTTCACAGTGCCGAACAGACCGGCGACCAAAAACAAGAGACGCCCTTTACCGGGAGCAAGCCATCCCCAGCCTCGTACCATGAGAAAGCACCCGATCACCGTCCAGAGAAACGGGGCTGCAAAAAGATGTACCGACCGAGATACCCCTGGTTTATTCAATGACTCAATCCCGTGTCCACAGAATCCTGCATCCCCAAAACAAGATAAGCCCATCCCTGGGCAGGGATGGGCTTATCAGTGAAGCCATCAGTACAGCAAAGTTAAATTTCAGTGACAGTGATGGCATCTTCCGGGCAGACTTCAACACAGGTCTCACAGCCCAGGCACTCTTCTGCATCCACCGGCTCGGCCTTACCATCCTGCATTTCAAAAATCTGTGCAGGACAGGCATTTACGCACTCTTCATCACCGGTACATTTATCTTTATCAACAATGATTTCCCACATGCTAAAACCTCCACAATAAATAATGAACCAATACTGTCTCAGTCTTAAGAAAACTCTCAGTATTGCAGTGCAAAATCTTTTTTTCTTAAAAAACTACTCCTAATTTGTCAAGTGAAAAGAAAGTGATGCCGGCCTTCCTTCCCGTTCTTCCCGGCCAGAAAAAATCAGACCGTCTTTTTTCTTTGCTATCCGCGCAAACAACAGTACATAGAGCGTACATTGCAACTTATTCTTCCGAGGTGCGTACCTATGGCACAAAAAAAACACAAACAGAGCTCTCCTTCCCCCTCTCCGGAAAAAGGAGAACAGGCCATGATCGAAGGCATCTTCGAAGGCAGTCCGGATGCTGTCGGTGTGGCTGTGATCCGGCTCGACTGCGGCTGTCGAAAAATGGCGGCCATCAATCAGTCCGGAGACCCGGCCAGTGAGATCATCATGTATCGGGACAATGCCGAATCCATCTGTGATCTCTGTAAAAAAGATCACGGCTCCTTTCAGCGGGTAAGCAGACAGTTCATCAGCTGGAAAACCCCGGAACCTGATATCTATACCAAAGAGATGATCATCACCAAGGTACTTGGAAACTGACCGTGTCTGTTTCGTTCCCTTAAACCCAGGATTCACAAAGAACCGCAACCTGTCCACATCACGACCGATTACCCGTTCAACACGAAAATCGGTCGACTCGACTGTATGCCGTCCAAGGTCCGCCTCCCGACCGCTGTCAGATTGCTGTCAGCCATCACCAGCCATTGGCGTCCTTGCAAGGCTGTCTGCCGTATGTTACCCTTTCCCTGATACTACAGCCGGCTTCTCACAGGGTCCTTACTGCCCGCAACCGATATCCCCAAACCATGACTGACAGACACTGCCATCCGAGTTTCCAACAGCCCGACCTACCGCCAGCCACAGCACCGATCCCCTCTTATCCGCACTCCGTGGAGCCTGAACTGGGGCACCGCAGCCAACTCCACCCTCTTTTCCAGGAGTTGACCGATGGGCTTTCAGAGTTGACCTTTGCCAACCTCTTTCTCTTTCGCCACCGCCACAGTTACCGTTTTTCCACCTTGCAGGACGGGCGTCTCGCTGTGCTTGGCAAAGATAGCGGCGGTCCGTTTTTCATACTGCCTTTCGGGCTGCCGGATCACGAGCATCTGGCTAGGTTGTTTGCCGAACAGCGGATGATGAAGTGTATAACCACTGCACAGTCAACGGCGCTGGCAGAGCTTGGATATCGGGTCACCGCAGACCGGGACAACTTTGATTACCTGTATCGCCGCCAGGATCTGGCCTCCTTAACCGGCCGCAACTATCATAAGAAACGAAATCTTGTCAAAGCCTTTGTCAGCACGCACAACTACAGCGCCCGCCCCCTGCGTGAAGAGTATCGTGCCGACGCACTGTCAGTACTGGATCAATGGAGGGAAGGGTCCGGCTATCAAGGCGACTACGAGGCCGCCCGTGAAGCTCTCATGACCATGGAAGCACTCCAGCTGTGCGGTGGTATCTACTACGTTGAATCGCAGCCGGTTGCCTATGTGTTGGGGGAAGAGTTGGCCGGTGGAACAACGTTTGCCATCCACTTTGAAAAGGCGGTACCCGGTTATAAGGGACTGTATCAGTTCATTAATCAGTCCTTTGCCTCGATCCTTCCTGAAGACTATAGCTGTATCAACCGGGAGCAGGATCTGGGCGAACCGGGGCTGCGTCAGGCAAAACTCAGCTATCTGCCCGCCGGGTTTGTCGAGAAGTATATGGCTGTCGCCTCGATTACCTCCTAAAACGATAGGATCGGACCGTTCTTCCACCTTGCCCTGATCAAAGATCCTGAACCTGGACGCAGGCGTGCACAGGGTATTTTTCTTCAGCAGCTCTCTGAGCCTGCCTTTTACCCCACCTGATCGTCCTCCGGTCACAGCGGCCTTTGTCCGGTTCCAACGTCTGGTGCAGCAACATGACAACCGGGTACAAGGGCATCATGAGTATCGTACCCGGTTGTGAACACCTGCTCAGCAGTAAAGAAGTAAAATGGTCGGCGTGGAAACGGATCCGGACTACAGTTTACTCAGAATATTCTGTGTCTCGGCAATCTCCTCTGCCGTGACACTCCGGCGCAGCTCCTCCATCCGTCGCATTGTTTCTGCAAAACGAATCCCTTCTGCAGCGCTGATCCATTCCAGCTGGAGTCGTTCCGGTCGCACACCGATCTTCTCCATCTTCTTACGGATGCGCTCAACCCGTTTTGCGGTCCAGTGATTGGCATCAATATAGTGACAGTCCCCGATATGACAGCCGCTTACCAGCACGATCGGTGCCCCCCGGCGAAACCCTTCCCAGATAAACTTCTCATCCACCCGGCCTGAGCACATCACCCGGATAAGATGGACGTTGGCAGGATACTGCAGTCTTGACACACCGGCATAGTCGGCACCGGCATACGAACACCAGTTGCAGGCAAAGGCAAGGATCTTGCTCTCCGGTGCCGTGTCAAGCATGCTGTTGACCTGACCTAAGATCTGCGCATCGGTGAAATGATTCATGCTGATGGCATCAAATCGACACTCAGCCGCGCAGGTACCGCAACCGGCACAGGCCGCCGCATTGACCACGGCCGGCTTCTTGGCCTTGACATCCACCGTAATGGCATTGTACGGGCAAACCTCGGCACACTTGCCACAGGCCTTACATTTTTCGGTGATGATGAAGGAGGTGATCGGTTCCGTGGTGATCTCCCCCCTGTGCATCAGGCGAACAGCACGCATGGCCGCGGCAGATGCCTGGGTGACACTCTCCTTGATATCTTTGGGGCCTTCGGCACAGCCCGCATAGAAGATACCCCGGGTGGCTGCATCCACTGGTTGCAACTTGGGGTGTGCCTCAAGATAAAATCCGTCCGAGGTCAGCTGCAGCCCCATGATCTCCTGCAGGCGTTGAGTCGAAGGCGCCGGTTTCATGCCCTGCGCCAGGACCAGCATATCGAGCTCATGAAACTCCAGGATGCCGGTTGCTCCATTTTCCACCGCCACCCGCAACCTGCCATCATCCGTCTCTGCAACTGAGCCGGGCAGACCTCGAATATACTGGGTGCCCAACCGCCGACTCCGGGTATACAGGTCTTCAAAGCCTTTACCAAAAGCACGGATGTCGATATAGAAGACCTTCACCTCCATGTCAGGATAGTGTTCCTTCAGGATGAGGGTCGACTTGACGGTATTCATACAGCAGATATTGGAGCAGTAGTGACCGCCTTTGGTGGCCGACCTTGAGCCGACACACTGAATAAAGCCAACGGATCCGGGAAGTCTGCGGTCTGAAGGGCGGATAAGCTCACCCTTGGTGGGGCCGCCCGCATTCACCAACCGTTCAAACTCAAGACTGGTCAGCACGTTGTCAAAGCGGGTATACCCGTACTCGTCCATCTCTGCCGGATCATAGGGCTGGAGACCGGTGGCAACGATGATCGTGCCCACCTCTGCGATAATCTCCTCGTCAGACATGTGAAAGTTAATGCACCCTTTAGCGCAGACCTCCACACATTTGGAGCAAACCGACGGATTGGGACCAAGACACTCTTTGGCATTGATCAGATAACTCGATGGCACCGCCTGGGGAAAGGGACTGTAAATTGCCTTGCGGGAACCGAGTCCCACGTTGAACTCGTCAGGACGCACCACCGGACACACCTGGGCACAGTCTCCGCATGCCGTGCAGCTTGTCTCATCAACATAACGGGCTTTCTTAAGGATTTTCACTTTGAAGTTGCCGACATATCCCTTCACATCAACAACTTCACTTAACGTCAACAGCTGTATTCGTGGATGTCGACCGACATCCGTCATCTTAGGACCTAAGATTCAAATCGAACAGTCCATGGTTGGAAAAGTTTTGTCGATCTGCGCCATCACGCCGCCGATGGATGGATTCTTCTCCACCAGAACAACATCATAGCCGCTGTCCGCCAGGTCAAGTGCCGCCTGAATACCGGCAATCCCGCCACCGATCACCAGACTTTTCTGAATAAGCGGCAAGGTATCCTCATAGAGCGGTTCAAGTTGACGGACCCGTGAGATCGCCATGTCAACCAGGGTCTTTGCCTTGGCAGTGGCATTTTCCCGGTCCTGCATATGCACCCAGCTGCACTGCTCGCGCAGGTTTGCCATATCGATCATGTACGGGTTGATGCCGGCGGCCTCGGCCATCTTCTTAAAGGTCGTCTCATGCAACCGCGGTGAACAGGAGGCGATCACCACCCGGTCAAGCCCGTTGTCAATGATGTCCTGCTTGATCTCCTGCTGTCCCGGTTCTGAACAGGCATACACAATATCCTTTGACACCACGACACCGCTGGAGTCGGCTGCCTCTTGAGCGACCTTGGGACAATCCACGGTCTGGGCAATATTCAGCCCGCAGTGGCAGACGTAAACTCCGATGCGCGGTTCAGCAGGACCGGCGGCTTTAACAGCAGGATTGGCAGTAGACGTTTTTGACATGGGTATTCTCCGATTCCCTGTACAAACAGGGGTAAGTTCGTGTCAGTAAAAAAACAATATGCAAGGACAATCAGCACTGTTCACGGGCAGGGTCTCTTCTCCAGCCTGCGCACGAAGATGCCGCGCTCAGCCCTTCCAGCGGATCGTCTGGGCGATGATACTGGTAAGATCCATGAGTTCTATCTCCAGCTGCTCGCGACGGAACGGGTCTTCCATTGCACAGGCCAGATGCAGCTGGCACTTGGGACAAGAGGTTACCAGGAGATCACTGCCGGTGGCATGGGCCTGTTCCAGCCGCCTGACCTGCAGAGCCTTGCTATACCCGTCGCACCCTGTCCAGGCACAGTTACCACAGCAGATCGATGCACCCGCCGCCTCTTTCATCTCAACAAACCGTGCCGGCTGCAGGCGCTTAAGCAACTTGCGCGGCAGATCGACCTTCCCCTCCAGTCGACCGAGCCGACAGGAGTCCTGAAAGGTGATCACCTGATCAAACGGCTCAAAATCAACAGCTCCTTTGTCCAGCTGTTCCTCAAGAAAATCATACAGATGTACCACCTTGAACTTCAGCTCCAGCCCCTCGTCAGCATAGGTGGTATGCAGCGTCATGTAACATTCCGGGCAGGTGGTGATCACGGTTTCTATGCCGAGTCCGTTCAACCGCTCAACATTGATTCGCGCCAACCGCCTAAAGTTCTTCTTGTCTCCCGACCAGAGCAGATCATGTCCGCAGCATCGTTCATCGGTCAGCAGGCGGGGGGCGACATCAAAAAAGTTCAGAAGACGCAGGCTGTCGATGAGGATCTTATTTGTCTGTGGTCTGCTGTGCTTCCCAAAAAATATGTCGTAATAGGGAGCGCAACCGCCAAAAAACAGGATCGGACTCTCCGGGTCTGTACGAATCTCATCAGGCAGGCCGCCCCACCGTCTGGGGGTGATAGCTGCAGACGACATGGAACGCATCAGAGAATGAAAAAACCCTCCGTGCACCTCCTGACCGGGCAGTGCAGTGTGACGGTAGAGGTGGCGAAGCTCTTTGATAAAGGCCGGAAAATTCACCGCTGAAGGACAACGGTCATAGCAGAGACCGCAGGTCAGACAGGACCAGACGTTTTCCTGAACACCGGGACTGTGGATACCTCCGGTAATCACTGCTGAGGCAATGGCACGCGGGGAAAAAGGTTTACCGATCAGGGCCAGGGGACATGCTGATGTGCATTTACCACAATCCTGGCAGGCGTGAATATCGTAGGCAGCAACCAGCTGCCGTAACTCCTGGTGAAGATCATCAGCGTTGAGAGCAGAAATCACCGGTACAGCCTCAATACCGGCCGGCCCCAGGACGTTGATCTCATCTGCAAAATTTTGCAGAAAGCTCAGCAGCTCTTCCGATTCTTCCGGCAGAAAAGCACCAAAACACAGGCGTTCCCGGCCAAGTCCCATGATATCCAGGATGCGCTGCACATCATCCGTATTCTGCAGAGAGTTTGTAGAACCGGATCCATAGCGGCAGGTACCCGGTTCACAGCCGACCAGGGCAACACCGTCGGCTCCCTGCGCAAATGCCTTAAGCAGCATGGCACGATCAATACGACCGGCACAGGGGACACGCACCATCCGGATCTCGTGGGGAATGGGACGCAGCTGATCCTGCAGGGTGAGAAAGGCTGCGTGCGCCCCCCAGTTGCAGAGAAACAGCAGGATGTTCAGAGTTTTATCGTCTGTTTTATTTGCCATGGGCTGTCTCCCGTGCCAACACCTCTTCAAGAGCCTGTTCGAGAAAAGCGCGGTTGCGATAGGGGCTGTCCGCCGCACTTGTCGGACAAACCGAAATACAGTTGCCGCACCCCTTGCACAGCGCCTCATCAACATGGGCACACCAGCCGCCGATTTCATTCGGGTGCAGCGTCACCGCATGATAGAGACAGGCCCGGGCACAACGGCCGCACCCCCGGCAGAGTTTTTCATCAACAGCGGCAGTCAGCCCTTTGGACTGTCGCGGTCCACGGGGCATGGCGGCAGCCACCATCATCGCCGCCGCATTTCCCTTCTTTCGTTTCGAGACATTGATATCCGGCGGTTCAGCCAGAAATAAGCCGGGAACAGAGGTTGCACATGGGTAGGCAAAGGGAATGTTCGTTGTGCCATACTCCTGAACCACCGGCTCAACAGTTGTGGTGGGCAGACCTTCCTGATGGGTATAGGCGATGCGTTTGCGTGCCTTTGCCCCTAAAATGACGGTACCGGCACGCAGGATCTGCTGTTGGCCGTCGGCCTCAATAAGTATCTGAAAATCACCGATTGTCCCCTTGATACTCTGTACAGACCAGTCGGAAAAATTATGGATATTGGGGTGTTCAACCATATCCTGCAACGGCTGTTCAGCCGTACCGATACGAAACACCTCATGGTCGGAATCGGCCAGAGTCATGGCACTGGTCAGCGTTGCCTGGGAGTTGCCGATCACGGCAGCGGTAAAATTGTAGTTACGGGTTACCGTGGGCAACGGTTTAAGATGCAGTGTCCGTTTAATCGACCGCCCAAGCAACCCCTTAAACCGCTCCAGAGCAAGGTCCGGATCAGAGGTGACAAGGCGGAGGATCTCACCGCGCAGATTACAGGTTTCCACCATGGAGCGGCTGATACCAGTTCCATGGAACAGGTTGTCTTTCAGCCGGCTGCGCTGATCGGTACAGGCGCTGCACACAAAATTCAACGGGCAGCAGACACAGGAGGCCAGAACAATCCGGGTGATACCTTTTTCCCGAACCGTCCGTACAATCGTCGCCGTCTCATCCTGGACACAGGCTGAGGTCAGGGTTGCAGTGTGGACAACCAGAGGGGTGATGGCAGGCAGTTGTTCAAGATAGTCATCCATAGCATCAAGCCACCCCAGTGAATCGTTACACCGGCAGGCAAACACTCCGATACGGATCTCCGACGACAGACCGGCATCCGGAATGGAAACCGATAAACCGTGACCTTTTGTCTTTTTGGCAGCTCCTCCCAGCAGCAGCATTGCCTGGCCGGCCGCATCAAAGCCGCGCACGATCATATCGTTCACATCTGATCGCGCTGTTTTAGGGCCATGAGCACGGATAATGTCATTCCCCTTCACATTGGGAACAATATCCGCATCCGCCACAATGACCACCCCGCACTGTTCAACAATCTCCGCTTTCTCCTGATAGTGATCAATGGCGGCCAGCGGTCCACAGGCAGTCACACATTCCAGGCACTCGGAACAGACTCCACACTGCAGACAACGGCCGGCCTCCACAGCCATTTCCCGGCTGCTGTAGCCAAGGGAGACCTCCTGAAAACTGTTTTTACGTTCAGCGGTGGGGCGCTCCGGCATGGTGATGCGCATCTGCTGACAGATATTTTCGGGAAGAGCACGAAAGTCTTTGCCTGCCGGTCGGCCGCCTGACGGTTTCTCCTGCACTCCGGTGAGATCACAGTGGATGGTGCGCGCAGCCTGACGACCTGAAGCCATGGCCTGCACCACTGAAGACGGGCCCGACACCGTGTCTCCAGCTGCGTAGAATCCGGTTTTTGAAGCGCGCAGTTCCTCATCAGTCACAATAAAACCATGTTTGCTGATACTGATGGCTCCACCAAAACTTGCCTGGGTGTAGCCACCGACCTGTCCTATGGCAACAAAGGCCCGATCAAAGGGCAGTTGGAAGGATTGCTGCCCTTCAGCAATCACGGGCCAGGCTCTGCCGTGTTCGTCGGGTTTACCGGGTCTGGTCGGCATGCATTCCAGATGAGTGAACACACCGTCCCGCCCCTGGAAAGCAACCACCTGGACAGCATCGACAATGGTTACCCCCTCTTCCACAGCTTCCCGAACCTCATCCGGGTCAGCCGGGATGTGGTCCATGCCGAACCAGCTGATGATGCTCACCGCAGCTCCCATGCGTGTCAGAGTGCGGGCCAGATCAAAGGCGGAGTTACCGTCACCGATCACAGCAACCTTCCCTGACATGCCGGTCAGATTATCCCACTGTCGGCGGGCAAGAAAGGCGAGGCAGCCCTCAACGCCGGTCAGGTTTTCCCCTTCTATCCCCATTCTGCGGTCATACCAGGTACCGGTACCCAGAAGCACAGCATCGTATTCTTTATGAAGCTGTTCAATATCGGCTGTGATATCAACCTTCCTGTTCGTGAGAAAGGTGACCCCCATCCGTTCGATAAGTTTGACTTCCCGATCCAGGATCGTACGGGGCAATCGATGTGCACCGATACCGTAGCGAAGCAGACCACCGACCTCGGCTTCCTTCTCAAAAACTGTGACACCGTAACCTTGACGGGCTAAATCCGCAGCTGCGGCAATGCCTGCCGGGCCGGAGCCGATGATGGCAACCTTCTCTTTTCGAGCCGGTGCACAGGCGACTGCCATTGCCGCCCCGGCGGCCTCAAGGCGGGCAGTGTTTTCTCCCTCGTAATCAGCCAGAAAACGTTTGATGGCGCGAATGGAAACCGGGTCGTCAACACCACCGCGCCGGCAGGCCTCTTCACAGGGATGCGTGCAGACCCGGCCACAGATGCCGGGCAGAATATTATCGCGTCGTATCAAGGCCAATGCCTCATCAAACCGACCTCTGCCTGCCAGGGCGATGTACCCCTGAGCGTTCACCCCCAGAGGACAGCTCTCCTGACACAGTGGTTGTCTCCGCTTGTCGATATACGGTCGTCCGGGCAGACCGGTGCGACTGTGAAAGCGCAGTGCCCGCCCCTTTTCCGGATGCTCCACCGGACAGACTGCAACACACTTACCGCAGGCAACACAACGATCCGCATCGACAAAGGTCTGTTCCTGATCAATGCGGACGCTGAACCCCTGGGAAGTGTGTTTAATCGACTCAATCCTGGCGGGCAGCAGCGTTCGAATGGCACTGTTGCGCATAATCCGGATAAGACCGGGACGATGGGCAAAGTTGAAAGGCAGACCCGAAGGAAGACGGTACCTGTCAGCGGCAAGCTTCACATCAAGATCAGGATCAGCATCAATCAGGGTCACCGGGATGCCCAACTCCCCCAGCTTGTTGGTGGCTGCAATACCTTCCGGCGTGGCACCGGCAACAATGACCCGGTACAGTCGTTCTTTTTCCCGCTTCATGATGCCAGCGCTCCAGCCTGACCGGCGGCCACCTTTCGTCGACCCTTAAGGGTGGAAAGCCCGTAATCAAATCCCTTGCCAAAGGCCTCAATGTTGCGTTCCGATGTTCCCCTGGGAACGGAGTCGGCAATGGTCACCTGCGCCGCCCGGCTCGACACCGCCCCGGTGACGGCCGTACAAAAGCCGAGCATAATGATATTGGCCATCATCTTGTTGCCGAGGTTTTCAGCCATGCGTGTGGCCGGAATGGCGAAATGGTCGCAAGGTGCCTGTTGCAGACGAACCAGATCCTCGTCAATCAACAACACCGAGTCGTCGGCCAGGGCAGTGACAAATTTGTCGTAACCGGCCTGGGACATGGCAATCAGGATGTCGGGTGTGTTGACATAGGGATAGTGAATCGGTGTGTCGGAAATGATGACCTGGGCATTACAGGCACCGCCGCGGGACTCCGGCCCATAGGCCTGAACCAGAGTGGATTCTTTCTTGTCGCCGAGCGAGGCCGCCATACCAAGAATTCGGCCGGCTAAAATGATGCCCTGACCGCCGAAACCCGTGACAATGATTTCGGTCTGACTCTGCTGTACTGGTTGACTCATAGTATCTGTGTGTTCAAAGCTGAAAAAGGGATCAATCGTCGCTGCAGGGACGATGAATTGCCGTATAACGATCGTCACAGGTGGAGCGATCCACATCGATGAAGGTACCGATCACCACTCCTTTGGTAAAATCGATGTCCGCCCCGATCGGATCAGCACCGTTCTTGATGATGGTGCGTTCCTGATACAGCTTGAGGGTGTCGATCGGTTTTTCTTTATTCCGACGGCCGTAGTTGATCGGACATGGCGACAGAACCTCAATGAATGAAAACCCTTTACGGGTAATGGCCTCTTTGATTGACGACGTCAGTTCGCGACTGTGGAGAATTGTCCAGCGGGCAACATAGGAGGCGCCGGAAGCATAGGCTAAAAGCGGTAGATTAAAGGGTGAATCCGGATTCCCCAAAGGGGTGGTCGTTGACTTTGCCATATTGGGGGTGGTGGCCGCTACCTGCCCTCCGGTCATACCATAGGTCAGATTGTTGACACAGATGACGGTGAGATCCATATTTCGTCTGGCCGCATGGATAAAGTGGTTACCACCGATGGCAAACAGGTCGCCGTCACCGGAAAACACGATCACCTTCAGATCCGGTCTGGCCATTTTAATGCCGCTGGCAAAGGGAATGGCCCGGCCATGGGTCGTATGAAAACTGTCCAGCTTGATATACCCGGCTCCACGTGCCGAACAACCGATGCCCGAGACCATGGTAAACATGTTGTACGGGATTTCCGTGGCCTTGATCGCGCTGAGACATGAAGAAAAGGCGGTACCGATACCGCAACCCGGACACCAGATATGAGGGATGCGGTCAGTACGGATCAGATCATCGAGCGGATGGTCCGGCTGTCTGGTTATCTTTTTCGGATTAGTGGTCATGGGTTTAAAACTCCTTCTGGATACACTCCAGTACCTTGTCCGGATGGATGATCTTACCACCGGCACTGCCGACCAGCAGAGCCTTGGCCTGCCCGCCGGCGCAACGCTCGACCTCGTAATGCACCTGGCCGAGATTGATCTCAACAGTGATAAAGCCCCTGACCCGCGTTGCTATCTCGCGGATCAGCGCCTCCGGGAAAGGCCAGACCGAGACCAGCTGTAACAAGCCGGCCCGGTACCCCATCTCCCGGGCCCGATCCACCGCCGCCAGCGCGGTGCGCACCGAAATACCGTAACTGACAAGAACAATGTCAGCATCTTCCATCCGATACTCTTCAGTGGTAATAATATCGTCAAGGTTATGGCGGATCTTGTTTTTGATCCGGGTCATCATCTCTTCCTGGGTCTCAACGGTCATTGACGGATAACCGCGCTCGTCATGGGTCAGACCGGTCACATGGATATTGTACCCATCGCCGATGGCAGGCATTGGTGCCACCCCGTTGGGGCCGGGCGCATAGAGTTTGAACCGGTCCTTGCGCCCACGGGGCCTGGGCCGATCCACCAGCTTGATTTTATCGGCTTCCGGGATAATGACCTTTTCACTCATATGACCGACAATCTCATCAGCCATGACCAGCACCGGCACCCGGTACTTCTCGCTGAGATTGAAGGCGCGGATAGTGTGATAGAAGCAGTCCTGCGGCGAAGACGGTGCCAGGGCAATCAGTTCATAATCGCCGTGGGAACCCCATCGGGCCTGCATCATATCAGCCTGACCGGTCATAGTCGGCAACCCGGTGGAAGGACCGGTGCGCTGCACATTGACCAGCACACAGGGTGTTTCCGTACACACTGCCAGACCGAGGTTCTCCATCATCAGGCTGAACCCCGGCCCTGAAGTTGCCGTCATCGCCTTCACCCCGGTCCAGGCGGCACCCAGGATTGAGGCAATCGCGGCGATCTCATCCTCCATCTGAATAAAGGTACCGCCCACATCGGGCAGTCGGACCGCCATGCATTCGGCAATTTCAGTGGCCGGAGTGATCGGATAGGCTCCAAAAAACCGGCAACCGGCAGCGATCGCCCCCTCAGCACAGGCTTCATCGCCGGTCATATAATGTTCACCGGTAAGCACAGTGGATTTCATAAGACACTCTTATACAGACAAATGTTAACTTTTGGCGGTGTCCGGCTCAAATTCAACCGAAAAAATAGCGAACTCCGGACAGATAATTTCACAAAAATGACAGTTGACACACTCCTCCGACTTCGTGACCACCGGTGGATGGTACCCCTTACGATTGAAATGCCCGCTGAACTGCAGAATGTGCCTGGGGCAGAACTCGATACAGTAGCCGCACCCTTTGCAGCGATCTTCAATGATGGTGACCATCCCCCTGGTGACCTGAATCTCCTGGGCATCAAGGGGTACTCGCCAAAATGTCATAGTCTTTGCCTATAGTGGAAATTGAATATGGAGCGTGGTTGCACAGCAACCTGTTCAGGCACCGCCATGATCCGCAGGATGCCGGGCGCAAAGCAATGAATAAACCGAAAAACCCGGCAAGTGTCAAGCTGCAATCATGACGGACAACCAAAAACTAAAGACACCGCCGGACTTTTCATGCCACTGTCTCTTTTTCTTTCACCCGATCAACCACCCTGCCCGTCAAGATCCCTCACAGACCATGGCAAAACAGTGAGTACAGGGGACAGGGCAGAGATTGGTGGAAATCGCATCCACCCTGCAAAACTATAAACAGTGCATAAAAGCACATTCTTTTTTTAGAAAAGTCCAAAGGACGGCTACATAAAAAACACGCTAACAGGAAAAGTACAGCAGGGGAAAGTCGACGACATTCACCCTCCATCTCTACGAGGATGAGCCAGTGCAAACCGTCTTGATATTTCAGAACAATACGGTTACAGATGAGCACTAACTGTCTGGATCAATTACTCTTCAGGGCATCATCATGCTGTTTGCCGTCTCAGGTGTTACCACTGACCCCTGGATTCCACCGCTGGTGGCCTGTGCCGTCTCCTTCTTCACCTCCATGGGCGGTATTTCCGGAGCCTTCCTGCTTCTCCCCTTTCAGATGTCTGTACTGGGGTACACTCACCCTTCCGTCAGTGCAACCAACCAAGTCTATAATATTGTAGCCATTCCTTCGGGAATTTATCGCTACTGCAAAGAGGGGCGAATGGTCTGGCCTCTGGCATGGGCCGTGGTTCTCGGCACGCTGCCCGGGGTACTCATCGGCGCCCTTGTCCGGGTCACCGGCCTTCGTGATCCACACAGCTTCAAACTGTTCGCCGCCGCCGTCCTCCTCTACATTGCCGGTAAAATGGTCAGAGACCTGTCTGTCTCCCGGCATGCAGCTCAACCTGGTCCCGCCAATGCACCTGAAGGTACCTCCACAGCCACCGTGACCCGCGGATCGCCGGCAACAGTTACTGTCACCGGGTGCACCCTGCAAAGGATCGCATATACCTATCAGGGCGAAACCTACACTCTGCCGGTAGCCGGTGTTTTTTTACTTTGCTTCATCGTTGGGATCATCGGCGGGATCTACGGCATTGGCGGCGGTGCGATCATCGCCCCCTTTCTTGTCACCTTTTTCAAACTGCCCGTTTACACGATTGCCGGTGCCGCCCTCATGGGGACCTTTGTTACTTCAGTGGCTGGAGTGGCCTTTTATACAGCCATTGCTCCCTTCTATCCTCATCTATCAGTGGCACCGGACTGGTTCCTGGGGCTCCTTTTCGGTCTGGGAGGTATGGCAGGGATGTACCTGGGAGCCCGCTGCCAGAAATTCGTCCCAGCCGGAGTGATCAAGTGGATGCTCGTTATCATCATGGCTGGTACGGCTCTCAAATACATCCTGGAATTTTTTGCATAAAAAAAAGCGTGCCCGGTCGATCACCAGGCACGCTGCACCAGGGAATTTCGGTTGTGACTTTTAATCTTCGCCAAACAGTTCAGCAACTGTTGCCGGAATCGATCCTTTGGCCTTCAAGGTGTTTCCCTTCCCCACGCTGTAAACACCAAACCACTGTTCCGGATCATCGACGTCCTGATGCATGGCCTGCTCCGGTCCCTTGGCGCTCTTCCACCACTCATCGTGCAGTTCAAAAAATACCAGTCCACTGTACTGTTCACTGCCCTTGGCCGTACGAATATCCTGCCATATCGAGCGAAACGTTTTCGGCACATCTTTGATCGCATGGCCGCCAAACCCCGGAACCCAGGGCTTTGGTTCAAAGGGTGAGGTTGACAGCCCCGCCTGGGTAATAAGAATGGGCTGTTGCGACTCTCTGGCCAGTTGTTCAAGATACCCCTGATAGGTGGAACCGGTTACAGAGCCCGGCGGTGAGGTGCGAACTCCGTTGGCATAGGTGTAGACGTTGAGGCACATCAGATCACCCATGTCCGGCACCAGAATGTCCGCAGTGGAGACTTCGAGATCGGATCGATCGGCAATCGGCCCGATATGCGTCCAACTGGTATGGCAGTACAGATGACGACGGCCATAACGGCTCAGTTCATAGTCCATGGCCCTGTCCACCAGTTGAGCCATGGCCACTTCGGTGGCGGTACGATTGGTGACGGTCAGATGCTTTCCCCTGTAATCACGGACCTTGGGATGGCGAGCGTTGGTGGACTCAACACATTTGGCCTGCAGCTCATCACCTATGGAAAAAAGGACCAACCGATCCGGACGGCCTGCCCGGTAGGTATGATCGATTACCTCCTTAATGTCATTGAACGTTTTCTCTTGAAAGGCAGGGGCCAGAAAATCTTCCTCATAGGCCCATATCCATATATCCTGACCGTAAACAAGGTCGGTTTTGTCCAGGGCCTCGAAAAATTTCGTCGGCATCAGCCGGGGAAAGATATGGATGTAGTTGACGTTCATGTCTGTCATCAGGGCCAGATGCTGAACATACCGGTCATCATTTCCGGGCGGATCTCCTAAAACCGGTGTCTCGCCCGGCAAAAACGGGGAATATCCCATACCTTTGAAAAAAACAGGGCGGTCTGGATGGTGCAGATCAAACAGGGAAGTGCCCCGGACGACAAAACGGGAAGGCTGGGGTGTTGCTGGATGAAGCTTCATGGTTTTAGCGGCATGCACCGTCTGCGGATCAACCGATAACAAACCCAGAAGTACCAAGAAAAAACATTGTCTAAACACACTGCACATAAAAAAACCTCATTCGTCAGCAACAAGAAGTCTTCCTTCCAACCACCCGGCGCTTATCTTGCAACCGGAAATATATTGCTCCCCCGGTTGCTGGAGCGTCACCCCCACCCAGGCCCCTCTCCCTGTTCTCAACAGCAAGAAGGTCCCCCGGCTGAAGGTATACGCAGAAGTATGATCACCGATTATTTAAAAATGAACGATGCAACAAGTTTATTGACAGCGTCTTGCCAAAACTGAAAATTCTTTTCAGCAACCGCCGGGGTTTCGCCCAACCCGCTACACGACAGAGTCCAGGTCAAACCGGGTGTTGCGGTCATGACAACCAGGCCTGAAGCATAGACATTGGTATTAATTTTATAATGAACTCGACCAACGTGTGCCGGCCGTTTATGCAGATGACCGCTGTCGGCCCTGGTCACCTTGATCGTATCACCACCCTCGCCCAACACCTCTTCAAGTTCGGCCGTGGTCGGTGGCGTGATGAATATCTGATCAATATCACCCTGTCCGGCGTTTGCCGCCCTGGGAAAGCGCTTCACAATCAACGCGCACTCCGCAACAGGGTACTCCTCCTGGTTGACCACCCTCACCTGTTCGTCAGGAATGGCTCCAGGCAGCACAACCCATGTTGCAGGATAACTGAAAGAAAAACCAAACTCCTCGTTACTGTAGCTGGAACTGCTGGATCTCCCTGCACCGGCACTGGTTGTCTTTTTCGTGGTGGTCGCAGGTTTTGTGGTAGTAGCAGGTTTTGTGGTGGCTGCAGGATCTTTGACAATCCCCGGTTGTTTCGCGCTCCAAACCAATGGAGGTGCTGTGAACAGAACTCCGCTGCAAAAACACGCCGATAAAAGGTAGAAAAAACGATGCATTGTCTGATGCTCTGGAGAGAGTTTAACTGATGCAGACAGCTGGAGGTCTGTTTCCCTTTGGTTCCGTTATAAAAATGGTTGTCAAGTCTACTGCATGTTCTCTGCAAAATGGTCAACAGGTCGGTTGTGATAAGGACAAAGAACCCCGCCCACAGATCAGTTCTTTACCCTGACTGCGGGGTTTGTTTATCGCAACAGAACCTATCGATCATAGTAGGCCTGCACCTGCTCTACTTTCAGGGGCTCCTGCAGCGCAAGTAAAAGAAGAATTCTTGCCTTTTGCGGGCTCAGGTTATCGGCAAAAACAGCACCCACCTCTTTCAGCGTGCTGCCGCCTCCCTGGAATCCATACACAGGGAGCACCCTGCCATTGGGAACCCGTGTGGAAATAACCACAACCACATCTTTTGCAATGGCCTCTTTAATTGCCTCATACATGGGAATATTGACGTTGCCCCAGCCAAGGGCTTCAATGACAATGCCTTTGGCTCCTCCATCCACCGCTGCCCTGATCAGCCTGCCGTCGGCACCGCCATACATGGGCACAATCTCCACATACGAAAGCTCGTCCCTGGTCAGTGGAATGTGCTGTCTGCGCAGAGGAGCACGATAAAAGAGCACCTGATCGTTGTCCACCACTCCGAGGAACCCAAAATCACCGGACTTGAAGGTCTCCACATCTGAAGTGTGTGTTTTAGTCACATCCCGGGCAGCATTGATCTGGTTGTTCAGTGCAATCATGGCTCCTTTGTTTGTAGCATCAGGTGAGACACAGATCCGGGCAGCATTCAGCAGATTCCGCGGCCCGTCAAAATCTTTTTCCGAAGCGTTCCGCTGTGCCCCGATCAGTACAACGGGTTTGTCGCCGGCAACCGAGAGATCAAGAAAGTAGGCAGTCTCTTCAAGGGTGTCTGTACCGTGAGAGACAATCACTCCAGCCACCTCAGGTCGGGCAAGGGTGGCAACCACAGCCTTCTGCAGCTCTATCCAGCGTGCTGCGTCCATGTAATCGGACGGTACATTTGACAGGTTCTGCACTTCGATACGGGCAAACTCGGCAATCTCAGGCACGGTGGTCAGAAGATCTTCCCCGGAGATAGCGGGCACCGGTGCCTTTTTGACTGGATCAATCTTCATGGCAATGGTTCCTCCTGTGGCAATAAGCACCACCACCGGCAGCTCCGCCCAAGCGGACAGCGGCGAAAGAAACAGACTGAAAGCCATGACGATGACAGTCAGATGACACCTCAACGCTCTGATTGATGCTCGCTTCATAAGCGTTCCTCCTCTGTTGCAGATGAATGATAAAGATGATTTATCTTTTTCGTAACAGGTACGATAGAGAGGGTCAAGTCGATTTATGACCGACATATTCCGATCAATGGGCAACCAACTGGAAACAAACAGATGCGTTGCCCGTCTGTACCTGCAGCAGGTTATGCCATTTAAAGACGACTTGTTCCAGAATGCCCGGCCATCATTTTTGAACTTTACTCACTGCAACACGCCTGCATAAAATACACGATGGAGATGACCGGTCGTGGCTGCAGAGAACGTTGATGGCAGAGTATATTGCGGTCCAGGCAATAAAGTGCTAAACGGCCTGCAGTAGCTCTGCCGGAAAATTGCTCCATGACAAAAAACGAACGTACCGGAAAAACAATGAAAAAAACAGAACCGCAACCCCACATTGTGCTGACACGAAAGCAGCACAGCATTGTGATGCGTACAGTTGCCCAGTGGCAGGATAACGGTGTCATTGATGCGGCCACCGGCCATCAGCTGAGGGCATCGCTTACCATTGCCACCTTTGATTGGCAAAAGACCGCCCGCTACGCCTTTTCCATTGCCATCGTCTGCCTGGTGATTGCAGCCGGCGCAGTTGCAGCCGACAAGGTGCTTGCAGAGCTTCTGATGCGCATCTTCAAGGCACCGGCAATCGGCAAGTGTGCATTTTTTGCAGTTGCAGCAGCCGGTCTCTTTCAGTATGGCCTGTTTTTACGAAAAAAGTACCCCCACCGGGTCTACAGCAATGAAGCCGTCTTTTTCCTCGGTGTCTTGACCCTGGCCGGGGCTGTCTTTTATCTTGGTGTGGCCGTGGATACAGGCAGCGGCCACTTCTCTTTGCTGTTTCTCATCGCCTCCGTCCTCTATGCGCTGCTCGGCCTCTGGTTTCCATCGGCGCTTGTCTGGGTGTTTGGACTGCTGTCGTTGAGTGGCTGGATGGGGACAGAAACCGGCTACGTCTCCGGTTATGGGGCGTACTTTTTAGGCATGAACTATCCGCTACGTTTTGTTCTCTTTGGTGCCATCCTGGCCATTGCCGGAATAGAAGGACAAAATATCGCCTCTGACAAAAACGATAAAACACTCAAAACGCGCATCCTCTCCATGTCACCGCAAACAAAGGTCATCGGCCTGCTGCACCTGTTCATTGCCCTGTGGATCATGTCTATTTTCGGCAACTACGGTGATATGAGGCAATGGCAGCAGGTGCAACAGTATGAACTTTTTCATTGGTCTCTGCTTTTCGGTGCCGCTTCAATCGCTGCTGTCTGGTACGGCCTGAAAAAAGATGATGCTGTTCTCCGCGGCTTTGGCCTGACATTCTTATGTATAAATCTGTATACACGCTACTTTGAATATTTTTGGGATACCATCCATAAAGCGGCCTTTTTTACAGTGCTTGCTCTCAGTTTTTGGTACATAGGCAGTCGTGCCGAAGCGATCTGGAACCTGGGAATAAGGCACGATCACACAACACCCGGCGATACCGACGCGAAAACAGACACAACCAGGACCAACTGTTAGTCACATCAAAAAGTACATGGACAGGAGAGATAAAGATGCTACCGGAACCGTTGCTGAAAGTTATGCAGAATGAAGGTGTGGTCGCCATTGCCACACAGGGAAAAGATGAACCACACCTGGTCAACACCTGGAACAGTTACCTCACCCTGTCGGCAGACCAGCGCCTGCTCATCCCTGCCGGCCGTATGCACACAACAGAGGCAAACATCAGCAGCAATCCCAAGGTACTGCTCACCCTGGGAAGCCGTGAAGTGAGCGGCCTGCATGGACCGGGTACTGGTTTTTTAATTCGAGGGCAGGGCTCCTTTGTCACCTCCGGCCCGGATTTTGACGGTATGAAGGCAAAGTTTACCTGGTTGCGTGCGGTCCTGGTCATCACCATCGAATCCGTCACCCAGACCCTGTAAAGACAGACGGAAAAACGCTGTTCGCCCCCTGATCCTACGCTCAGGAGGCCCTGGGCAGCAGTCTTCCTGAACCGGAGAGCCTTGGGTGCTGATGCGTACAGACATCTGCACCCAACGAGCTGCAGCTAGAGGCTGCCGTCAATCACTTCGGCTGGCAGGGTATGTTTAACATCGTAGATAATGGCAGAGGGTTTACAGAGATTACGCACAGCTGCCGGTGTCATGGCGACAAACTCCTGGTGGGCCACCGCCAGGATAACCGCATCGTAGCGGCCTTCACGAAGAGAATCGACCATGGTAACGCCGTACAGACGACGGGCCTCTTCCTGATCCACCCATGGATCATAGACCTCAACCTGTGCTCCAAAGGAGTGTAACTCTTCAATGATGTCGATAACCCGGGTATTGCGCAGATCCGGGCAGTTCTCCTTAAAGGTGAGTCCAAGGATGAGGATCTGGGAATCAGCCACGTGGATGCGTCGCCTGAGCATCAACTTGACCGTTTCCGAGGCAATGTAGCGCCCCATATCGTCATTGAGCCGTCGACCGGCCAGGATCATCTCCGGATGGTACCCGACCTCCTGCGCCTTATGCGTGAGGTAGTAGGGATCCACGCCGATGCAGTGTCCGCCGACCAGTCCGGGGCGGAACGGCAGGAAGTTCCACTTGGTACCGGCTGCCTGTAACACCTCCAGAGTGTCAATGCCCAGACGGTTAAAGATCAGGGCCAACTCATTGACCAGGGCAATATTGACGTCGCGCTGTGTGTTCTCAATGACCTTGGCCGCCTCAGCCACCCGGATGGAACCGGCCTTGAACGTGCCGGCAGTGATGATCTGACCGTACAGGGCGTCAACAAAGTCGGCAATTTCAGGAGTTGATCCGGAGGTGACCTTGACAATGGTCGGCAACCGGTGCTGGCGATCACCGGGATTGACTCGTTCCGGGCTGTAGCCGACAAAAAAATCACGGTTAAAGACCAGCCCTGAATCCCGTTCCAGAATCGGTACACAGACCTCTTCAGTGGCACCGGGATAGACAGTGGACTCGTAAATCACCACATCACCATCTTCAAGCACTGTGGCCACGGTTTTAGATGCCCTGGTCAGCGGCGTCAGGTCAGGTCGTTTATTGGAATCGATCGGTGTCGGGACGGCCACGATATACACACTGCACCGACGCAGCTCTTCGACATCACTGGTAAAGTACAGTTCACCCGCCTGTTGCAACTCTTCGGTGCTTACCTCGCGGGTAACATCAACAGCACGGCGCAACTCTTCAATACGATCAGTCTTTAAATCAAAACCGATGGTTGGTCGTTTTTTACTGAATTCCACGGCCAGCGGCAGACCGACATAGCCGAGGCCGATAATTCCAACGCAGGTGGTTTCCACTGCAGGCATGCGGATTTCCTCAAACAGTAAAAGAAAAATATTGGGATGAGACCTTGCTGAAAGTATAGGGGGAAACAGCCGCAAGCGGAAGCATTTTCTGTCTCTTCAAACACCCCTGGTCAGACCCGGCCACAGCAGGGTGTGCAGTTGTACCTGCAGGCGCACATTAAGCCGGGAGGCAAGCAGCAGTTCAGCCAGGGCAGCAGGCGGAAATTGCGACTGTACCGGTGAAAACAGGACCGGCAGAAAAGAAGGCAGTCGGTGTGTCTCCACGTATGTACGCGCCCAATGAAAATCATCTGCTGAGCTGAGCACGAATTTGACCTCATCCCGGCATCCGCGTAGCTGTCGTTGCTGTAAAACACCGATGTTTTCCGCCAGGCCGGAGGCCGCCATACCCGAACCAGGGCACTTCACATCCATAATAATGCCAACCCCATCGGGCACCTTTTCAAGACACAGGCTGCCGTTGGTTTCAAGCAAAACCGATCGTCCCGCTGCGAGCAATGATCGCATCAGCGGCACAGTTCCCGGCTGACTCATCGGCTCGCCACCGGTGACCTCCACCATGACTCCGGGAGTTGCATCAACCCAGGCCAGAAGTTCGGCCACCTGCATCAGGTGCCCCTCCTCCTGCCAGGTGTACGAGGCATCACAGTATGAACACCTGAGATTGCAACCGGCCAGGCGAATAAAAAGGCAGGGCAGGCCAGCCCGGGTGGACTCACCCTGGATCGAGTAAAAAAGCTCGCAGACCCGCAGTGTCTCAGTCACCGTAGTAGATAACTCCTGTGGATTCGGTCTCCCGTACTTCAACACTGTACAGCCGATACCGTTCACTCTGCAACGGTTCCTGCAGACGCTGAAAAAGATACATGGCAATGTGCTCTGAAGAGGGATTGACTGCCTGAAAGGCGGGAAGTTCGTTCAGATCGCGATGGTCGAGCTCGTCCACCACTGCATTGACCGCCTTTTTCAACTGCCTGAAATCAATACCCATGCCGAGTTTATCCAGCTGTGCAGCACGTACCGTCACCTTGACATGCCAGTTATGGCCATGGGGATTTTCACAGTTCCCCGGGTAGGCCCGAAGATGATGACCTCCGGAAAAGTGGGTTTGAATAAAAATATCCATAGATCTCGATCTCCCTTCCAAAAGATGTCATGCTGGTCTCCTAGCCGCCGCCGGCCGGCAGCCTGCAGACAGGCGTCGTCAAATGAGAACAAACGTGTTATTTTATTGCCATGACAGCATTACCAAAGACTGCCCTCTCTACCACAAATACCCCGTCTCTGCCAGTTTTGTGCGGCAGTGAAATTCAGCAGACCGGCCATCACGCCGTGTCCGCCACCTCTCCTGTTGCTGACGAAGTAACCGATGACAGTCTCTTTGCCGGTCGGCTTATCTGCCGACAGCACCGAAACGGGTACCGTTTCTCTGTGGATGCGGTCCTTGTCGCCCACTCCTCTGTTCCCAAAAAAGGACAGCGGGTTCTTGATCTTGGTTGCGGTTGTGGTGTTATCAGCCTGATCCTGGCTTACCGTCATCCTCACATCCTGGTTGACGGCCTGGAAGTGCAAGCTGAACTGGCTGATCTGGCTACAGCCAATATCAGACAGAACGGCTATGAACAACGTTGCGCCATCCTGCGGGGAGACCTGCGGGCACCGGGTTCAGTACTAAGGCCGGAGTCATACGATCTCGTTGTCAGCAACCCGCCGTACCGCCAACAACACACCGGCCGTCTCAACCAAAACAGGCAGGCTGCCTCCGCCCGCCACGAGCTCCGGGGCAATATCAACGATTTTGCCCGGGCCTCGGCCTTTGCCGTGAAAAACCGGGGCAAGGTCGTCTTCATCTATCCGGCCCGCCGTTGCAACGCCCTGTTTGCAGCCCTGCACAGTCACCGTCTCACCCCCAAAAGGCTCCAGCCGGTCTACTCCCATCCGCAGGCTGCCAATGCCTGTCTGATAGTGGTCGAAGCTGTGAAAAACGGCGGGGAACAGCTTGAACTGCTCGCCCCATTTTTTATATACACCGGCCGCGACAGCACCTATTCTGCTGCCATGCAGGCACTGTATGAGGAGACATAATGCTTGCCACAGTGATCAGCTGTTCCGTCTTTGGAGTTGACGGTTTTCCTGTACAGGTAGAGGTTGATCTTGCCCAGGGACTCCCCTCTTTTTCTACAGTCGGCCTGGCCGAGGGGGCGGTGCGCGAGGCCAAGGATCGAGTACGGGCGGCCATTAAAAATGCCGGTTATGAATTCCCGCAGCGACGGATCACCGTCAATCTGGCACCGGCAGCAGTAAAAAAAGAAGGCACCGGCTACGACCTGCCCATTGCCCTGGGTATTCTGGCGGCAGCCGGGATAATACCCGGTGATAAGCTCGAACAGACAGCGATCATCGGCGAACTGTCTTTAGATGGCTCTCTTCGCCCTATTCCCGGTATCCTTCCCATGGCCCTGGCCATCCACGAGGCGGGAGTGAACCGTTTTCTCCTTCCGGCTGAAAACGCGGCTGAAGCAGCCATTGTCCAGGGTCTTGACGTCTACGGTATCGAGCGGCTTGACCAGGCCGTGGAGGTACTCACCGGACACATCTCACCTGTTCCGGTCACCGTTGATCCGGTTACCCTTTTTGCCGGTAAGAATCACTATCCCGTTGACTTTGCCGATGTCAAAGGTCAAGACTATGCCAAACGGGCCCTGGAGATCGCTGCCAGCGGCGGCCATAATATTCTGCTCAGCGGCACTCCGGGAACCGGCAAGACCATGATGGCCCGACGTCTGCCCACTATCCTCCCGGATCTCACACTTGCAGAGGCCATTGAAACCACCAAGGTGTTCTCCATCGCCGGTGTGCTCCCGGAAAAAACACCGCTGCTGGTAACACGGCCTTTCCGTTCACCGCACCACACCGTCTCCGATGCCGGTCTGATCGGCGGCGGTCAGATCCCCCGTCCCGGTGAGGTCTCCCTTGCCCATAACGGCGTACTGTTTCTCGACGAACTGCCGGAATTTAAAAAACACGTTCTGGAAGTGCTCCGCCAGCCCTTGGAGGACGGGGCTGTAACCATAGCACGTGCAGCAAGCAGCTTGAGTTTCCCGGCGCGCTTCATGCTGGTGGCAGCGATGAATCCCTGTCCGTGCGGATTTCTCGGCGACCAGTTCCGCAGCTGTACCTGCACACCCCCGCAGATCCACCGTTATCGGAGCCGCTTATCCGGCCCGCTGCTGGATCGCATTGACATGCATATCGAGGTGCCCTCGGTTCCTGTCAAAGAGCTGATCGGCCAACCGACCGGCGAGTCGTCAGCATGCATCAGAGAAAGGGTCAATCAGGCCAGATCCCGCCAGCAGCAACGATTTGCAGGCTCTGCTGCACTCCACTGTAATGCCCAGATGAGCAGCAAAGACGTCAAACGGTTCTGCCGGCTCGATACCGGATCAGCTGAACTGCTCAACCAGGCTATCCAGCGTCTGGGTCTTTCCGCCCGTGCCTACCACCGGATTCTCAAGATTGCCCGGACCATTGCTGATCTGGATGGGGCGAAAACCTTGCAGACAGCCCATGTGGCTGAGGCGGTGCAGTACCGTCGTCTTCAGTTCGAACTTTAAAAAAACACGCTGAAGGTTCTCAATCTGCGGTCAATGCCGATTTGACGCTGTCGGCCATGGTGGTCAGTGAAAAAGGTTTTTGCAAAAAACACTCATCATCGCCAAGCCCCAGGTCGTGACCGGCAGCCTCAACAGGGCAGGCGGACATGAAAACCACCTTAAGACCGGGATATCGGCCCACTAACCGATCCGCCAGCTCCTTACCGCTCATGACCGGCAGAACGAGATCTGTCACAAGAAGATCAAAGCCGGTCCCATTATGTTCGGCCAGCTGCATGGCCTCACCCGGCGTTGTGGCCGTCAGCACCCGATACCCCAGACTCTCCAGCATGAACTGACCAAGGGCAAGCACCGAGGAGTCATCCTCGACCAAAAGAATCGTCTCTCCGAACCCCAGGGACGGTACATTGCGCTCTTTCACCTCCACGGTCACAGGATCGTTGTCATGTACCGGTAAGTAAACAAGAAAGGTTGTCCCCTTTCCCGGCTCGCCGTGTACATCCACATACCCGTTATTCTGCTTGACAATACCATAGACAGTGGAAAGTCCCAGACCGGTACCGAGCGACCCCTTGGTTGTAAAAAACGGCTCAAATATCTGGTCCCGCAACTCCTCCGCAATACCACAACCAGTATCGATCACCTGGACGACCACATACCTGCCGGGTATAATCCCCTCGCGTTCGGTGCAAAAAGAGGCGTTCAGATCAACAGAACGGGTGCGAAGGGTGATCGTACCGGAACCATGGACCGCATCGCGGGCATTGACACAGAGATTCACTAAGATCTGGTCAAGTTGGCTGGGATCCATCTTGATGATCGGCAGATCCTTTTCCGGTACCCAGATCAGCTCTATATCATCGCCGATGGACCGCTGCAGCATGGTCAGCATCCCGGTCACTGTCTCGTTCAGGTCAATGGGCTTTGGAGCAATTGGCTGGTTACGGGAAAAGGTCCGGAGCTGATGGACAATATCTGCGGAGCGCAGCGCAGCCTTGTGGATCTCTTCCAGTTCTCCGGCCATCGGCAGCCCGGCATCGGCCCTGGTCATGGCCATCTCGCAGTAGCCGACGATCACCGTTAAAATGTTATTGAAATCGTGCGCAACCCCGCTTGTAAGCCGGCCTATGGACTCCATCTTCTGGGCGTGCAGATACTGGGCTTCCAGTTGCAGTTGAGCGGTAATATCCCGCTTGATGGCCACGTAGTTGACAATACTGCCCTGCTGATCAAAGATCGGTGAAATCGTCGCCTCTTCCGTGTACAGGGAGCCGTCTTTCTTCCTGTTGACTATCCGGCCGCTCCAGGTATTCCCGCTACTGATAACACGCCAGAGCTCCCTGTAAAATGTCCTGTCATGTTCCCCGCTTTTCAAAATCCGGGGATTTTTACCCAGCACCTCCTCTCTGGCATAACCTGTTACCTCTGAAAAAGCCGGATTAGCATACACAATACTGCCATCCACCTCGGTGATGACCACAACCTCCCCTGCCTGTTCAATGGCCACCTTCAGTCGCTCCAGATCGATCTCTGTCTGTTTGCGTCTTGTAATATCACGAACAATTGACACAACATGCAGAACATCGTTGAGTTCGAGCAATCGTGAGCTCACCGATCCGATACCATAGCTGCCGTCTTTGCGCCGAAAGCCGGCCTCCATATTTTCGCAATACCCCTGAGCATACAGCTGTTTGATCAAACGATCCCGCTCAGCCGGATCACGCCAGAGATTCAGTTGCACAGGTGAGAGGCCGACAACCTCTGCGCGGGAGTATCCGGTCAGTGCCGTAAAGCTCTTGTTGGTTTCAACAAGGACACCATCAACCAGGCGATTGATAATGATCGCATCGGGACTGGTTGCAAAGGCGAGTGTGAATTTCTTCTCACTCTCCCGCAGGGCCTTCTCAACGGCCTTCCGCTCGGTCACATCATGAAAGATGACCAGGTGCGTGCCATCGGACATCGCCACGACCCGCGCATCCAGGGATCGCTCCACATCACCGGTGGTCGTCAGGAGCCACTCAACCTCGACTGTTTGTCCCTGTTGCACAAAATTATGGCAGAACGGCCGGACCTTTTCATCAGCCATGATCCGAAAAAATGCTGTGATCTGTTTACCGATCAGCTCGCCCTGCGTGAGACGAAGGAAGTTGCACATGGTCTGATTGGCCTGAAGAACAGTGCCGGTACGGTCACAGAGCAAAATACCGTCTTCAGCTGATTGAACAAAAAAGAGATACAGTTCTTTCTGTTGCTCCAGAACCTGCTCCATCAGCCTGGAGACGTTCATATCAGTCACGGTAAAGAGAGATCCTGCGGCAGGATTATTAGGGTTCAACAGAGCCACATGGAGACGGACAGGAACGATCACTCCATCCTTTCGGACCCAGCTGGTGGCGACAGTACCGGTGGATTGCCCCCTGCTCGGCTGCAGATCTTTTTCCAGATCTGCTTCAGAGGCATCGGCATAGAGCAGGTAACTGTTCATACCGATCAGTTCTTCCTGTGCATAGCCGGTCAAACCGCAGAGATGGGCATTGGCGCTCATGATGATCTGCTCACGTACAACAGCCCTGCCAACAGGAACCATCTGGGCGAGCTTGTTGAAATCCAATGGATCTATGCTTGACCAATTGCTTTCCTGATCAGATCGGGTTTGTCTTTGCCGAAGCAGCATGAACAGGACCGCAGATGTCAAGATAATCAGTGCCCATTCTTGAGCAGCCTGTCCCCAGACCTTACGCTGTGCATCCATCACCAACTGATCGATGCCCCTGTTGGTAAGCCAAACCCAGGCACCTGCCGCCATCAGATAGAACAGGGCTGCTTTGCCGGCACTCTTCCTGTCGGAAGACAGAGAACGAAAAGCACTCTTCGGCGAAAAAAAGCGGAACAGGCGCATAGGCATCGACGGCTTCAACTCAGCATCCCGGTTCGGTCATCGCCACAGACACAGACGGGCGTGCCAGCCGTTGGCCAGGATCGTACCCAGGACAGGCACCTTTATTTCACGGCGGTGAACATGGTACTCATACTCGGCAACAGTGTCATACCAGTCGATAGTGGTGGGCTGCTTTGTCGGCACTGTCAGCAAAGGAAGAGGTAAACAAGGCCGTCCGGTCTTCACCCGCTCCGGACAGATGAGAAAATCCACCGTCCGGCTGCGATCAACCAGCAGAACCGTACGGGTATCCGCATCAAAAAAACAGCGCAGCTCATAAAGGTGCCTGATGCCGAGCCGACTCAACAGTTCGCACCACCGCTTATCATGGTACCGCCAGGTAAAGATGAGGGTGCGACGTTTTTCCAGCACACTCACCGGACAGGCCATGGCATTGACAGCCAACAGCTTCTGTCGCAGTTGATCAAGAGGAACCGGCTCACCTGTGCCGCGAAAAAACCAGATGCTTTTCAGCATCTTGTTCAACAGGACAAGCCCGATACCAAGAGCCGCGGCAATCCACAGACAGAACATCATCAGCATGGTCGGCGCATCCACCTGGGACCGGAGCAGCAACAACGGTGCTGCACTGAGCAGAATACCCGTCAGCAGTGCTGCTGCAGCAAGAAAAGTTACAACCAAACGCTTCAGCATGTATGCACCATCTTCCTAGCCAAAGACCACCGAACCCGTTAAGAGGTGAAGCGAGGCATTACTGGAATCCATCACAACCTCCATCCCCAGGGGCAGAGCCAGATTCCGCTTCCCGTGTCCCACAGGGAAACCGGCCCAGACAGGGTAGCCGGCCGGAGCAAGCTCCAGCACCCGTGACCAGACAGCTTCCTGTAATCGCAGGTCAGCCGTCGTATCACCGCCGCCATCAAACTCACCCAGCAGAAGACCGGCCAACCCTTCCAGGCGACCGGCCAGGGCCAGTTGGGTCAGCATCCGGTCAATCCGATACATGGACTCACCGGTATCCTCAATCACCAGCACACATCCATCCCAGCTGCTTTCCCATGGGGTGCCGAGCAGGTGGACCAGGGTTGTCAAATTACCGCCGATCAGCCGCCCCTGCCCCATGCCTTCCCGTAAAATTTCCACCCCCTGACAGCGGAGATGCTCTTCAAAGCGTCCGGTCAGCAGACCAAACAAAGAGTGTATTCCCTCTTCGCCGCTGTCAGACAATGTGGTCACCATCGGTCCATGGAGCGTGACAAGCCCGGCCTGCTGGCCCAGGGCGCTGAGCAAGACGGTCACATCACTGAAGCCGATGAGGAACTTAGGGTGCCGCCGCAGCAGATCCCAGTCCAACCGGGCAACGATCCGCAGGCATCCATAACCGCCGCGGATGGCCAGCAGTGCCTTTACCTCCTCATCATGCCACAGACGATGCAGGCCGGCGACTCTCTGCTCGTCGCTGTCAGCCAGATAACCGCTGGATGGTCCATGGGCACCACACAGTTTAACCTCAAACCCCTGCTCTTTAATCAGTTTAATGCCGGCGTGCAGTCGCCTGATATCCCGCACCGAGCCGGCCGGGCAAAAGAGGCCGATGGTATCACCTCGTCGCAGCCTGGGCGGTACAAGCAGACGCTCAGTCATTCTTCCCTGCACAGTTAAGGCGATAGATCCATTCCAGACCGGTGAGAGTGAGTTGCGGATCGATCTCGTCGATGGTATAGGTATACGGCTTGATCAATTCGGCCATGCCACCAGTGGCAATGGTCCTGGCACGGTCCTGATCCGGTGTCAGCTGACGGCTTAACACCTCCACCATTCTGTCAATCAGACCACCAAAACCGTAGAGCATACCGCTGTGAATGGCCTTTTCCGTCGTGGTACCGATGGGATGTTCCGGGGTGACGTCGATATCCAGCCGGGGGAGCTTGGCGGTACGGGTGGCCAGGGCATCCAGAGAGATGCCGATACCCGGATGAATCGTGCCGCCGACATAGGCCGGCACGCTGTTCACACAGTCAAAGGTAATGGCTGTACCAAAATCAATGACAATCAGGGGAACATGATACCGCTCCCAGGCGGCCACCGCGTTCACAAGTCGATCGGCGCCAACCTCAGAGGGATTTTCCGTGGCCACCTCCATCCCCAGTTTAAGGGTATGCGTGACCGCCAGGGGCGGTTGACGCAATTTGGTGAGGTAACTGCGGGCAAAATTAAGCCAGCTCGTTTCTAAAACCGGTACCACTGAGGCAACAATGAAGCCGGTGATCCGATTCGGGTCAATGCCGGCCATCTGAAAAAGTCCATGATAACGAATTGCCAGCTCATCAGCGGTACGATCCCGGCGGGATTGCAGACGCCAATCGCCTGTCAACCGCCCTTTTTCAAAAATCCCGCTGACTGTATGAGAGTTGCCGACATCCACAGCAAAAAGCATAGGTACCTACCCGGGTTAATGAGAAAACGGAAAGTTTGTTTTTTTAAAAAGCGCTGGTAAGATAGACTAATTTGATCGATTTATCCAGAGTCACCTGGCTGAAACAACCTGGATAGGTTATTTTTATGGAGAAAAAGTTGACACCCTATATACAAGTGGTCACCACACTACCCGATCGAGACAGTGCTGAGCAGCTGGCCGCCCGTCTTGTAAAAGACCGCCTGGCCGCCTGCGTCCAGATCAGTCACTGCACATCTGTCTACCGTTGGCAAGGGGTCATCGAACAGGGGGAAGAACAGGTCTGTCTGATCAAATCACGACGCGATCTCTTTCCCGCACTGTACCGTACAATCAAAACCCTGCATCCATATGAGGTACCCGAAATTCTGGCTTCGCCGGTTATCGACGGCGGCAGTGAATACCTGGACTGGCTCGAACAGGAACTGCGGCCTGCCCCGGAGTGATTCGTATGGAACATCGCCCCCGAACATCAGCACGCAGTCGGCGACGAAAAAAAGAGTTTTGTTGTCATTGCTGCAAGCAGGAAAAACCGTTCTGCTGGAACTGCGGCTGCGGATTTCAGATCTGCCCCGAATGTTTTGCAGAAAACAGGTGGGGCATGAGCAACGGCCCGACCTGGATCTGCCCGGATTGCGAACGGATCCATATGATGGAATAGCCCGGGCCGTCCCTGTTATGACCACGATCGGCAAGTCCCCGCTCAGAGATCGGCCGCTTCGATATACTGGCAGTCAGCTGTCTTTATCCCGCTCCATCCGTGCCGGCAAAGCCGCACGATAAAAATGTGTACCATGACCGATCATCAGTACGACGAATCTAAAATTAAGACGCTCAGTTCCCTTGAACATATCCGTAAACGACCGGGTATGTATATCGGCCGACTGGGTGACGGCTCCCATCCGGACGACGGCATCTACATTCTGCTCAAGGAGATCGTGGACAATGCTGTTGACGAGTATATCATGGGGTTCGGCAAGCGGATCGATATCCACATCGGTGACGACGGGGTCTGCAGAGTACGGGATTACGGCCGTGGTATCCCTTTAGGCAAGGTGGTGGAGTGCGTCTCAGTTATCAACACCGGTGCGAAGTACAACACCGAAGTCTTTCAGTTTTCCGTCGGCCTCAACGGTGTCGGTACCAAGGCGGTCAACGCACTCTCCACCCGGTTTGTTGTCACTGCCTTTCGCGATGGCCGCCATAAAACCGCCTGGTTTGCCCATGGGCTGCTGCAGGGGGAGGAAGAGGGCAAAACCAACGAAAAAAACGGGACACTGGTTGAGTTTCTGCCCGACCCGGATCTCTTTCCTGACTACCGTTTTGATCAGCAGTATATCGACCAGCGGCTCTGGCGATACGCTTATCTCAACGCCGGTTTAACCCTGTCGCTGGATGGTGCACTCTATCTGTCGAAGCATGGTCTTCTTGACCTGCTCGATCACGAGATCAATGATGAGGGGATCTATCCGCCCATCCATTTTGCCGACAAGACACTGGAATTCGCCTTCACCCACACCGATGACTACGGTGAATCCTACTTCTCTTTTGTCAACGGCACCTATACCAGTGAAGGCGGCACGCATCTCTCCGCCTTTCGTGAAGGCATCCTTAAGGGTGTCAACGAGTTTACCGGAAAAAAATTCAGCGGTCTTGATGTCCGCGACGGCATTGTCGGTACCCTTGCCGTCAAGGTTCAGGAACCGATCTTTGAATCTCAAACCAAAAACAAACTCGGCAACACGGATATCCGTGCCGGCATCGTCAATGCCGTGAAGGATGCGGTGGCCACGCATCTCTACAAGTTTCCGGAAGCTGCTGAGATCTTTGTTGACAAGGTGCAGCGCAACGAGCGGGTCCGCCGGGAACTGCAATCAGTTCGACGTGATGCCAAGGCCAAAGCGAAAAAGATCGCTTTTAAAATCCCTCAGTTAAAGGACTGCAAGTACCATCCCTCCCGTGGCCGTCCCTCAAAACCCGGTCGTGAAAACATGCTGTTCATCACCGAAGGACAGTCTGCGGCCGGATCCATCGTCAGTGCCCGCGATCCCCTGACACAGGCGGTGTTCAGTCTCAAGGGAAAACCTATGAATGTTCTGGATCAGCGATTGGATGTCCTCTATAAAAATGAGGAGATGTACTCACTGATGCAGGCTCTGGACATTGAGGAGTCCATGACCAATCTGCGCTACGATAAGGTGATCCTGGCGACTGATGCCGACATCGACGGTCTGCACATCCGCAACCTGTTGCTGACCTTCTTTCTCCATTACTTTGAATTGCTGATCAAACAGGAACGGGTGTACATTCTGGAAACACCGATCTTTCGTGTCCGCAACAAACAGAAAACATTTTACTGCTACACGGATCAGGACATAGATGAGGCCATGGTGGCACTCAAGGCCAAAGGAAAAGGCGACCGCGCCATTGAGACCACCCGCTTCAAAGGGCTGGGTGAAATCTCGCCGCCGGAATTCAGGCAGTTCATCGGCCCGGACATGCGTTTAAAACAGGTGCGGATCGATTCCTTAAGTGAGGTCGGCAAGGTGCTCCGTTTCTACATGGGCAAAAATACCCCGGAGCGTAAACAGTACATCATGGACCATCTGATCGTCAGGCCGGTATGAACGAGACCACCGACACCCCGCGAGGTAAACTGCACCAGCTGTTTGACAGCAATTTCCTTGATTATACCTCCTACGTTATCCGTGAACGTGCAATCCCTGATGCTGATGACGGTCTCAAGCCTGTTCAGCGCCGGATCCTGCAGACACTTGCCAACATGGATGACGGTCGATTCCATAAGGTGGCAAACGTGGTTGGCGAAACCATGAAGCTCCACCCGCACGGTGATCAATCAATTTTCGACGCCCTGGTCAACCTGGCCAACAAGGACTATCTCATCGAACGCCAGGGCAACTTCGGTAATATCTTCACCGGCGACCAGGCCTCAGCCCCCCGTTACATCGAGTGCCGCCTGTCACCCCTGGCCCGTGAAACCCTGTTCAACAAGGATCTGACCGAATTTGTCGACTCCTACGACGGCCGCATGCAGGAGCCGGTGCGGCTGCCCGCCAAAATTCCGCTGCTGTTGCTGCTCGGTGCTGAAGGTATTGCCGTGGGTATGGCCACCAGGATCATGCCGCATAACTTCAACGAACTCCTGCATGCGCAAATCGCCTGCCTGAGCGGCAAGGATTTCACCCTGTATCCGGACTTTCCCCGCGGCGGCATTATCGATGTATCCGACTACAACCATGGTAACGGCCGACTGCGCTGTCGGGCCCGACTGACACAGCTGGACGCACGAACCATTGTTGTTACTGAGCTCCCCTATACAACCACCACGCAAAACCTCATCGAATCCGTTGAAAAAGCGGCCAAGGCAAACAAACTCAAAATCGCCTCCATCAATGATTACACAGCCGGAAAAGTTGAGGTTGAGATCAAGCTGGCCCGCGGAGTGCTTGCCGAGGAAACCATCGATGCCCTGTATGCCTTTACAAACTGCGAGATGAGCATATCACCGAACCTGGTGACCATTGAAGACAACATGCCCTGTCAGCGTGAAGTTGAAGAGGTGCTGCGACGTAACACTGATCTGCTCAAAGCCAATCTGGAAAAGGAGCTGCGTATTGAACTGGGCAGAATGGAAGAAAAATGGCATGCCCGCAAGCTGGAGCAGATCTTCATTGAAGAGAGATTGTACAAGGAGATCGAGGAAAAAACAAACTACAAGGCGATTATCTCCAGCATCCGGCAGTGCCTTGCACCCTATACCGAAGAACTGCGGCGAAAAATCACCACTGAGGATATTGAGCGGCTTCTGGAGATCAAAATCCGCCGTATCTCCCGCTACGATATCAACCGCCAGCAGAAAGAGTTGCGGGATATTGAAAAACAGATCGCAGAAATCCAGCACTCCTTAAGCGATATGATCCGCTTTACCATCGCTTACCTGGAAGATCTGCTGACACGCTATGGGGAACAGTTTCCGCGCCGCAGTGAACTGCGCCGCTTTGATGAGGTCGATGCCAGGGCAGCGGCCCTCTCCAATCTCACGGTTGGCTACCACCGGGATTCCGGCTTTCTTGGTCATAAGGTCAGGGCCGAAGGCACGGTGAACGACATGGAGTGCGCCTGCTCGGAATATGACCGACTTCTCCTTATCTTCAAAGACGGTCTGTATAAGGTGGTCAATGTGACGGACAAGTTGTTCGTCGGCTCAGAGCTGTACTGGTTTGGTGTGGTTAAGGATGACCTGCTGTTTAACCTTATCTACCGGCATGGACCGGAAAACCTGACCTATGCCAAACGTTTCACCATGCCCAAATTCATTCTGAACCGCGAGTATCGACTCTTTGAGGCCGACAAACGCTCCACCATCCTGCTGCTGCGTCTTGACGGGGAAGAGGGACTGCGGATACGGGCTGCTCTGGTGCCTTCGGCACGGGCAAAACACAACAGTATTGAACTTGATTTCAATGACGTGCTGATCAAAGGAGCAGGTGCCAAGGGCAAAAGACTGACAAACCGGATCGTGCGCAGAATCACCGATATCACCGGCACACCGAAAAAACCGGCCCCTGTTCCGCAGGAGTTGCCGGGCTTGACGGAAACAAACCAGAAGAAGCCGGATAAAAGCTGACACCACTGCAACCGTCCCTGTATTTTCCTGACCACTGCTCCGGAAAAAATAAAAGATACCGATGCACTATCCCGCCTCCCTCCACAGACGGCCCGGATCCGTCTGCTGGCGTCCTTTTGACTGCAATCCGACCATTGGAACTGTATGACAGCACAAGACCTGCGGAGACGGGTCTTTTTCAAAAATCATAAGAGGCCTGCACCGTGATCAAGCGACCTGCCTGCCGGTGCTGTGTCCAGTCTGAGGACCGGTCGGCAACAGGGCCGGCTTGCACTCTTTCTCCGCCCAGTACGTTTTTTAAAATGTATGGGAGAGACCACCGAAAATATAGCCGGCTCTCAGGATCTGCAATATATTATTGACGCGGAATAGAGGCGTTTGCTATAGCAGGGCAGTATCGAAGGACGCTCATTCGTCATATCGGCAGACCGTTATGGATCAGCACACTGTCGAGCTCCGGCTCTTACTGCTCAGCAAACGGTCAGCATCTCCTGCGAGCCACTGTAGCACAGATGCTCCACGTGACGAACAAAGCGATAATACCGATCACCCACAAGCCATGCGACAGGATCTTTTATGAAGGGTATCTATGCCGGCAGCTTCGACCCACCGACCAACGGCCATTTATGGATGATTGAACAGGGAGCACGTCTGTTTTCCAGATTTTACGTTGCCATTGGTGAAAATTCTGCAAAAAAGTACTGTTTTACTCTGGATGAACGCATAGAGATGCTTGAGGAACTCTGTTCCCGATTTCCTCATATCACAGTTGTCCATTTTCAAAATAAATTCCTGGTCAAATATGCTGAGTCAATAGGTGTCGACTGCATCCTGAGAGGTATTCGTAATGAAAAAGATTATACGTACGAACGGGGCATGCGCTACGTGAACGGGAATATGACCGACAAGATCCAAACCCTCTTCATGATGTCACCCCGTAATCTGGTGGAGGTCAGCTCCAGTCTGATCAAGGGCCTGGTCGGGTCAGATGATTGGGAACAGATTGTCCGTGAGTATGTTCCGGATATGGTCTATTACAAGATGCTGAGCAAGTTCGGAGGAATCCACATCCAACTTCCTCACAGAGAAATGCTGGAAAAAATTTGACCACCACCAGCTGGGTGACAATGCAACAGAACAACTCCCTCTTCCATTCCCTGCCCCAACCCTGGAATCAGATTCTGCCGCATGTTGCCGCCCTCATGGTCTGGGGAATGTTGTTTGGCGTTATCTACCTGCTCCGGTCCTTTTTCCTCCTCCTTTTCCTGACCTTTGTCTTCTCGTACATCCAGGCACAGAGCGTTAATCGGCTGGCACCCTACATTAAAAACAGAATACTCCGGGTTCTGCTGGTCGCCCTTGTTATCTTAAGTGTCATAACTGCGGCCGGTATTTTTCTGGTTCCAAAGGTAAAAAAACAGACAGAGGTCTTTGTCAGTCAGTTCACCACCTATCTTACCAGGGTGGATCAGGAAATATTTACCTTAACGGCCCGCTACCCTCTTTTAGGGGAAATTTTCCCGGAAATCAGCGGTACGAGCAGCGATGAAGAAACTGAGAAAAGAACATTGAAACACTCACCTACGGCCACGATGCTGCAGCAGCTTCTTCGCCTGGGTGATGCAGACGCACCCGGCGGCCCTCAAAATCTCAGCCATGTTCTGGGGACGCTGGGCAACATCGGCGGTAAAATAGCCTCAGTGGCATCGGCCTTTCTCCTTTCCCTGCTCTTTTCCTTTCTGATTGTCCTTGATCTTGCGAACCTGGGCACCAGCGTGCATTCTCTGGAATCAACCAAACTCCGGTTTATTTATCAGAGCGTGACCCCGAATATCCGTGATTTTTCGCTGGTCCTTGGCAAGGCGCTGGAAGCCCAACTGATCATTGCGATCATCAACTCCATCTTAACAGCCGTTGGTATAAGTCTGCTCGGGTTAGGAGAACATCTGGCCTTCCTGTCGATGATCGTTTTCTTCTGCAGTTTTTTTCCGGTTATCGGCGTGTTCATCAGCTCCATCCCCATCTGCCTGATTGCTCTGCAAACCCAGGGCCTGCAGACCATGTTGCTGGCCATCCTGCTGATCATAATCATCCATCTGATTGAAGGGTATATCCTGAACCCGAGGATTTACGGATCGTATATGCGTATCAACTCCGTCATCATTCTCTTCATCCTGACCATTGGCGGTAAACTCTTCGGTGTGTGGGGACTGATTCTCGGTGTTCCGGTTTGCACCTATGTCTTTGGGCATGCCATCCGATTCAGAGATACCGATGGCCAGGGAAGCACCGGCTCACCTGCCATTGACGCCTGACCTGCCCCTTATCTGCACAGCATCAGATAAAACCCGTCATTTATTTTTCACGCAACAGCACTCCCCAAACCGACAACAGTAACGCCTTATGGAATGGATCTGGGATATCAACATCTGGAGCTCTCTTGTCACCCTGACGGTTCTTGAAATCGTCCTTGGCATCGACAACATCATCTTCATTACCCTGCTCGCCGGTAAACTGCCTGAAAAGGACCGGAAGGCCGCCCGCCAATTCGGCCTGCTGGCCGCATTGGGAACCCGCATTCTTCTCCTGATGTCGGTTGTCTGGCTGGCTCGACTGGTGGCACCGCTGTTTGTCATCATGCAACATCCGGTTTCCGGTCGTGATCTGGTGCTACTGGGCGGCGGTCTCTTTCTTATCTACAAGGCGGTGGTGGAGATCCACAACAGCCTTGAAGGCGGTGAAATGCGTCATGGACCCCGTCAGCTTGCATCACACCTGGTACTTGTTATCCTGCAGATTGCTGTTATTGATATTATCTTCTCTCTTGATTCGGTGATCACCGCGGTCGGTCTTGCCGATCACCTGTGGGTGATGATCACAGCCATCGTCATTGCCATTGGCGTAATGATGGTTGCTGCCGGGTCGATCGGCGAATTTGTCGACCGCCACCCAACCGTTAAAATGCTTGCCCTTTCCTTTCTCGTCCTGGTCGGGGTTGCCCTGGTGGCTGAAGGTACTGGTCATGAGCTGCCGAAAGGGTATCTCTACTTTGCCATGGCCTTTTCATTTGTTGTTGAGATGCTCAACCTGCGGCTGCGAAAGAGCACTGCTCCCGTGCATCTGTATCCGGCAGATACACTCGACCGGCAAGAAGAACCACCGGCCTGACCCCCTCAAACCGGGCCACGGACGTCCTGCCGGCAGCAGAAGGCACGGGCGGCTGCGCAGCCGGACTCTACGACCACCAGCACCTTTCTCACCGTCCCCCTGACAGTCGCCCTGATCCTTTCCCCGGGCCACAGCTCGACGCCACACCGGCCATCAACCAACAGCCGACAGACCTGTAACTCCGGTAACGTTCGCTTCAATCATGAGAGCCTCCACAGCCGCACCAGTACAGGTCTGCACATTGGGGCAGCCTGATGGTTGCGGCTTAAGCTCTGCGCATGGGAAGATAAAAAGAATGCATCAACGCCGATGGCGGTGACGATGCCAGGAAGGCCCACCCCGGTGGCGGTAATGAGAGCTTCCGAAACTTAAAGAGATATTGGGATAAATAACAGGCCATGCAGGAGCATAGTACACCGGCGGCCGATACGGTGGGGAAGTGTACACCCCGTATCCGTAACTGTAGGGTCCGGACGGGGACGAGTACGGATATGAATACGAGTACGAACCGGCCCCATAGGGATCATATCCATACGAGTAGGGATAAGGAGAATAGGCCACACACCCACCGCAGAACGTAACAAGAGCAACTAAAAACAACAGGCGGTAATTCATTGGGCACCTCCTCGTTTTTCAGTCTTATGACATGTGTACTATAGCACAGGCAACCGGCAAAACCCACCCCTGTCCTCCGCCAAAAGAATGATCAGCCAGAAACAGACCACAATGTAATGTACTTGAAAAAGTTGGCAACCTGTACTTAATAGAAGCTACTGTGCAACAACAGGATATTTGAAAACTGTTCGCCATGCCGACGATAACCATCAGCGATAAGGGAGGATTCGACATGCCCGAGGCAATGCATACCCTCTTACAAACAGTGGCAAAAGGCTCAGGAAGGATCACCGTTCTCACCGGTGCAGGTATTTCCGCAGAAAGCGGTATACCCACCTTTCGCGGTCCGGAAGGATACTGGACAGTGGGCTCAACGGTTTATCAGCCGCAGGAGATGGCAACCTTCCGGATGTTCACCCACCAGCCTGATGAGGTGTGGAAATGGTATCTGTACCGGATGGGCGTCTGTGCAGCTGCTGAACCGAACCCGGGGCATCAGGCCCTGGTGGACATGGAGCATCACTTTGGAGACCGTTTTACGCTGATCACGCAGAATGTTGACGGTCTGCATCTCAGAGCCGGCAACACACCGGCCCGCACCTTTCAGATTCACGGCAATGTCTTTCACATGCGATGTTCTCTGGAGTGCACGGATACGATCTACGAGATCCCTCCGGGTGTGCAGCCGAAAACAAAAGAAGAGAGCCTGACTCCCTCCGATCATGAGCTCCTTCGCTGTCCGCACTGTGGAGCCCGTTCACGCCCCCATATTCTGCTGTTTGACGAAAGCTACAACGAACATCACTACCATTTTTACAGTTCACTTAAAGCCGCCCGGGAGACCACACTGCTCATTGTTGTCGGTACTGCAGGTGCGACCAACCTTCCCAACCAGGTGGCCAATGAGGTGCACCGTGCCGGAGGGATAATCATCGATGTGAACATCGAAACCAACCCCTTTGCCCGGCTGGCCGAACAAGACGGTCGCGGGTTCTTTGTCCGGCAGCCGAGTGCCTCTGCACTCCCGGCGATGACCGAAGTGATGATCGGCGGGTAACTTCGCAACAAAACAGGCAACCTGCAGGAAGTAGTTGACCTCAATCCTGGTCCGCCTTATCTTGCCGACGATACACTGATAAGGAGAAAAATGGATATCAAAGGGTTGCGTAAAGACTACAGGAATCCGGTGCTTAGCCGGGAAACACTGGCTGCTGATCCATTCGATCAGTTTGAAGACTGGTTTCACGAGGCCTGCGCAGCCGGACTGCCGGAACCAAATGCCATGGTCCTTTCCACGGTGGGCGCAGATGGACAACCAACCCTGCGTACCGTCCTGCTGAAGTTGTTTGATCGCAATGGATTCGTCTTCTTCACCAACTACGGCAGCCGCAAAGCTGTGCAGATCAGCGAAAACAGTCAGGTTGCCCTTCTGTTTCCCTGGATACAGCAGGCCCGCCAGGTAACAGTCACCGGCACTGCCGCAAAGATCAGTGTTGCCGAATCCGCCCAATACTTTGCCACCAGACCTCGCAACAGCCAACTCGGGGCCTGGATCTCCAGACAAAGCTCCATCCTGTCTTCCCGGCGGTTACTGATGATGGAACTGGAGCAGATGAAAAACAAATTTCTGCAAGGAAAAATCCCTCTCCCGGATTTCTGGGGAGGGTACCGGGTGCAGCCGACAAGCATCGAGTTCTGGCAGGGGCAAACCAGCAGACTCCACGACCGCTTCCTCTACACACGTGAAGAAGAAGGCTGGCGCATCGAACGGCTGGCGCCCTGACCGTACCTGCACCAGCACTCCTGAAAAACAACCCAACCTGCCTGATATCATGAAAAGCAGTCTCTTTTATCTTCTCCTGCTCTGCCTTGTCGTCACGCTGCCGACAGCAAACGGACTGGCCGAAAACCAAACACAACCCCAGTCTATTCCGGCTATCCGTCCCCTTGTGATCCTGCCAACCCATCTCGTCCGTGAGCAGGAAAAAAACACACACCCCTCTTCACCAGCTGTCTCTGCCTCTTTATCTGCAGAGGCCAACAAAGCCGAGTCGTCCGCAACTCGCGAAAAATCGCCACCGCAGGCTACCATCGAATCGGCCTTGCTGAAAGAATTAAACCAACAGGCGCACGAAGAGAGCTCGACAGATGTGCTGAACATGCTTGCCTCTCTGGTCGAGACGCAAAAACATCTTCAGGAACAGATCGCTGATCTGACAAAAAGACAAAAAATAAGCACCTCAAAGACAGAAAAAGAGAGTTTACAGGAGGAGTTGAACAAGATTGACAAAGAACTCTCCGATATAAATACAGATTTTGAACGCATTGCCACTGGAGCTGAGCCCGAACTTTTCTTAGCCGGCAAAGAGACAACGTTCAGCTGGAAGGATGAACTGGCCACACTCCTTGAACCAAGTATCAAAGAGCTCAAACAGCTGACAGCACGTGCTCGGATGAAATCCGAACTCAAAGAGAGTATTGCCAACTACGATAAACAGCTGGCCACAACACGGCGTGCTGTCGGTAAGCTCAGCCGTCTGGCCGCTGAAGCCAAGAATCATGGTGTAAAAGAAGGTCTTGGCGAGCTTATGCCGGCCTGGCAAAACATGGAAAAACGGGTCAGCAGCAAGCGGGATATGGCCCAACGGGAACTGGCTAAGCTTGAAGATAACGATGCCTCTTTTCTGACAACATCCAAAGATTCCATACGTGAGTTTTTCCGCAACCGCGGCTGGTTTCTTTTTATCGCTTTTCTGACCGTTATCGGTATCCTTGCCGCCTTTCGGCTCTTTACCCAGCTGCTGTTTTCTCTGCTTCCCGGAGCAAAGAAAGAACAACGGCCAATGCACATCCGTATACTCGACATCGTACTGCGGATCCTATCCATTGCCTGTGCGATCAGCGGTCTGCTCTTTGTTCTGTACATTGCTGAAGACTGGTTCCTGCTGAGCGCAGCCATCATCTTCACCGTCGCCCTGATATGGGCAATTCGGCAGACCCTACCCAAGATGTGGCGACAGGTGCAGATGATCCTTAACATGGGATCGATCCGCGAGGGTGAGAGGATGATGTACCAGGGGATACCATGGCGGGTGGAGGCGATCAATGTCTTGTGCACACTGTACAACCCTACACTCGGTATACACCTGCGCATCCCCATCGCTGATATGACCGGGTTGATCTCTCGGCCCTATCGCCATGATGAGTCGTGGTTTCCCTGTAAAAAGGGGGACTGGGTCGCTCTTGACGGTAAACCGTTTGCCAGGGTAACCGCTCTTTCCCATGAACAGGTGGAAGTGGTTGAGGCGGGAGGTCGTCACATCACCTATCGGACAGCTGATTTTCTGAGTAAAGCACCGGCAAATTTATCAGACACCTTCACCATCCAGGTTGTTGTGGGCCTCTCCCATGCCCTGCAGGCCATCATTACCACCACGGTGCTGGATACATTCACCGCCTTTCTTCAGCGTCGGCTGGAGGAACACGGCTATGCCGAGGACTGTCTCAGTCTGGCTGTAGACTTTCTTCAGATCAGCCCCTCTTCTCTTGATATTGCCATTATAGCCGCTTTCAAGGGAAACCAGGCCCCATCGTACCGAAAGATAGAACGAACCCTGACGAAATGGGCTGTGGACTGCTGCAACATCAACAACTGGGAGCTGCCTTTCCCGCAACTCACCGTTCACGAACCGGGGAACAAGACAACATGACAGCTCCCTCAGCAAAAAACAGTCACCGCCTCAACAGTCTCCTGGCAAAAGTAGCCGCCATTGTCGGCACAGCCAATGCCTCCACTGACACCACAGACTTGATTACCTACTCCTTTGATGCAACCCAGCAGCAGCACATGCCCGATCTGGTCGCCCACCCCGGCAGCACCGAGGAGATCAGTCAGATTGTCCGACTTGCCAACCAGGAGCGGATCCCGATCATTCCCCGGGGTGCGGGCAGCGGCTTTACAGGGGGAAGCCTCCCTGTGCACGGAGGTATTGTCCTGGCACTTTCGCGCATGAACCGTATCCTGGAAATCGACACCGACAACCTCATCGCGGTTGTGGAACCGGGCGTTGTTACCGGTCATCTGCAAAGGGAGGTGGAGCGGTACGGCCTGTTCTATCCGCCTGATCCGGCTTCCAGAGACTTTTCAACCCTGGGCGGTAATATCGCCGAATGTGCCGGGGGGCCGCGCTGTCTGAAGTATGGAGTTACCCGCGATTATGTCCTGGGACTGGAGGTGGTGACTCCCACGGGAAGCATCATCCATACCGGTGGCCGAACCATGAAAAATGTGGTGGGCTATGACCTGACTCGTCTGTTTGTCGGCTCAGAGGGAACTCTGGGAATCGCCACCCAAATCATTCTCCGCCTGCTACCTAAACCTGAGGCCCGCAAAACCATGCTGGTGGCGTTTGCAACCATCGATGGTGCGGCACAGGCGGTTTCGGCCATTATCCGCGGCAGAATCATCCCTGCCACTCTCGAATTTATGGACCATACGGCCATAGACTGTGTCCGCCAGGCGACACCGATTGATCTTCCACCCGACTGCCGGGCCATACTGATCATTGAGGTTGACGGTGCTCGTCGTTTTCTTGATGAACAGATACACACCATTGGCGAAATTGTGCAACCACTTGATGTTGTGGCAACCCGGATTGCGGAAACCCCGGCAGAGGCAGAGGCGATCTGGAAGGTGCGACGGAGCGTGAGCCCCAGTTTACGACGACTGAACCCGCACAAATTCAACGAAGATATTGTTGTCCCCCGTTCCCGTGTCCCGGAGATGATCCGTGCTCTGGATGCCATCAGTCAGCGGTACGGGGTACCGATCGTTAACTTCGGCCATGCCGGTGACGGTAACATCCATGTCAATGTCATGGTGGATCTTGATCAGCCGGGCATGGAGGCAAAGGTTACCCAGGCATTAAACGACATCTTTCGCACCACGGTTCAGCTCAACGGCTCTGTCAGCGGCGAACACGGCATTGGCACTGCCAAGGCCGCCTACATCGGCATGGAGCTTGATCCGGCAACCCTGACAACGATGCAGGCCATCAAACAGGCCCTTGATCCGAATAATATCATGAATCCGGGCAAGATCTTTCCTGAGACCACTCCTCAGGTTTATCATGGCCCATCATAAATACTGTTGACTACCAATTTGAAAACCCTGGAAGACTTTCAAGAGACAATCAACCAGTGCGTACGTTGCGGCGCCTGTCAGGCACACTGTCCGGTGTACATGGAAACCGGTCGGGAAGGATCGGTTGCCCGCGGTAAAATCGTTCTTGCCGCCGCACTTCTCGCCGGTACGGCAGAACTCGACGATAAGATGCGCAAAGAGATGAGTCTCTGCCTGCTGTGCGGTTCCTGTGTCATGAAGTGTCCCAATCAGGTACCCACTGATGCCATCGTCGGTGCTGTACGACGACAGATCACCACTGATCATGGTCTATCACCGCTGGGTAAGGGTGTGGCGGCAGTGACCGGTTCAAAGACCCTGCTCAAAACGCTCAGCAAGGGAGCCAGTCTGCTCTCTCCTCTTCTGTTTGCCACGATTCCGGAAACCAGTGGTCTGCGTCTGCGTTTTGCTCCTGAGTCACTGAAGATGCGAAGCCTGCCGCCCATTCCACGACGTTCACTTTTTGACCGGATCCCGGAGTTTCTGGAAGGCGAACCCGGAAAAGACACGGTGGGTATTTTTGCCGGATGTGCCCTCACCTACCTGTACCCTGAGGTAGGAGAACTGCTTGTCAGATTGCCTCATCACCTGGGTTATTCTGTCTTCACACCCAAAGCACAGGGGTGCTGCGGGATGCCGGCCTGTTCTTCGGGCAACAGTCATCTCCTGACAACCCTGCACCAGACCAATACTGCCGCTTTTACCGATCATACAACCAAACTCATTCTCACTGCCTGTGCCTCCTGTCATGGAATGCTGCATGCACATCCGGCCGGCGACTTTCCGCCATCAGCCGCCGAGCTGGTCGACATCCATGTATTCCTCCACCAGCAGGGGCTCACAGACCGGCTTGCCGCCCTGCCGCGATGGCCACAGCGTCCCCGGGTCACCTATCACGACCCGTGTCATCTTCGCAGTGCCGGTGTAACCCGCGAACCACGCGAACTGCTGCAGGCACTTCCCCAGGTGGAGTTCGTTGACATGGAGGATGCTGAACTCTGCTGTGGTCTTGGCGGCACATTTGCTGTAACCCATCCGGATATAAGTCGGGCAATCGGCGACCGTAAGCTAAACGGCATCAAAACAAGTGGTGCATCCCTTATTGCCAGCAGCTGTCCCGGATGCATCCTGCAACTGCAGGATATTGTCAACCGTGCAGGTCTGTCCATTCAGGTCGTACACACCCTGGAGCTCATCCACCAGGCCTTAACCGAGCAACCAAAATGAATACGCTGTGTTCCATCGCCATCTGTTCTGATCAGAGAAGGCCGGCAACTGATTCAGCACCGATGCCCCCAGGAACCTCCGTGCTGATCCGGGACACCCGTTTTCCCAAAACACCACATCGTGTCATCTTTTCCTGTCGGATCCTTTTGACGGTTGCCAGATGCACAGGGGCATGATAAGAAGGAATGCCCTCCTGCACAGGAGAACCTGTCACTAACCTTGCGACTATGTTAAGCTCTCTTTGCACACCATTTTTTCATGAACTCCCTTAAAAAAAATTCCTTTACCAGCCTGTTCGCCTCCGTACAGCTTGCCCTGTTTCTGCTCTTTTTACTGGCATCAACCTCGATCATCGGTACTCTGATTCCGCAGAACAGTCCCCGCGCCTTCTATATTGAGAGGTATGGACAAAAAACCGCCCAGTTTTTCCAACTTCTTGATATTACCGATATGTACAATTCCTGGTGGTTTCTTTTCCTTTTATCCCTCTTTGCTGTTAACCTGATCGTCTGCAGCATGGAACGCATCCCCCAGGTTTTCCGCATTCTCCGCCGGGACAGTCTGACTGTTTCGCCGGATCGACTCCAGCATCTCCCGATAAAAAAAGAGATACAGCTACCCATCTCACCGGAAGCCGCAAACAGTCGTGTCCTGACCATCTTAAAAAACAAGGGCTGGCAGCCTCGCAGCAAAAACATCGGCGCATCCTATCTCACCGTTGCCGATCGAGGCGGCTGGACGCGTTTTGGTGTGTATATCGTCCACGGTTCAATTCTGCTTATTCTTGTCGGTGCCCTGTTCGGCTCATCGGTTGTCGCACGCAAACTGCTGCGAGACCCGCAGTTTGCCTTCAAAGGCTCCATCATGCTTCCTGAGGGTGAAAGTACCGATCATGTCACGACCTTCAAAACCGGGAAACAGGTGGGTTTAGGTTTTCAGCTGCGATGCGACACCTTCACCATCGAACACTATCCCAACGGGATGCCGAAAACCTACCGTACTCGTGCTTCAATTGCAGAAAATGGGCAGGTCGTGCAGACAGCCGACATAGAGGTGAACAAACCTTTAACCTATAAAGGCGTTACATTTTATCAGTCAAACTACCAACCCTATCAGAATTATCGGGTGATCCTGCAGAAAAAAGAGAGTAACATGGCAACAGCCGCTGTCATTGTCCCTGCCACTCAACTGGAATGGTCCGAAGCCGGTGTCAGCTACGGTATTATTAACAGGGAAAGCCAGGGTGAGATCACCCGGCGGCTGAAAATCTGGTTTACTGACAATCAGGGTGACCCTGCTGTTTTCTGGGTTGACACCGATCAGGAAACCGTCATCCAACGGCCTTCCGGAACCTACCTGCTGACGATCAGTCAACGCTACGCCTCCGGCCTCCAGGCAACCAAAGACCCGGGAGTCTGGCTGGTCTACAGCGGTTGTCTGTTGATGCTTGTCGGCCTCTACGTTGCTTTTTTTCTATCCCACAGGAAAATTTATGTCTTCATTCAAGAAGATGGACAGGCAAGCCGTATTCTTTTCGCTGGTGAGGCCAATAAAAACAAGGTGGGTTTTGAAGCAAAACTCTTTGAACTGATTGAAGAGTCAAAGAAATAAATGCAAGACGTATCTCTCCTGGAAATTATGCTCGTTTAAATCATTATGGACAGTTCTCTTCTTTTCGGCATCACCATGATCGCCTATCTTCTGGCCGCTGTTTTTTACCTGGGTTTGCTCATCTTTCGCACAGAACGACTGGGGCAAATCGGCATGCTGGTCACCTTGGCCGGTGTGACCACTCAAACCGCAGCACTCGCTCTGCGCTGGCATGAATCGTATCAGATGGGTATCGGTCACGCCCCTCTGACCAATATGTATGAATCACTGGTCTTTTTTGCCTGGTGTATCGCCGGTTTATACTTAGTCCTGGAATACCGGTTCAAAACGCGTATTGTCGGTGCCTTTGTCGTTCCCTTTGCAGCCCTGGCCATGGCCTATGCCTCTTTATCCAATCGTATCGATGACCAGATCACCCCCCTGATCCCTGCTCTGCAATCAAACTGGCTGATTGCCCACGTGGTCACCTGTTTTGTGGGCTATGCGGCGTTCACCGTGGCCGGCGGACTTGGTGTCCTGTACTTATTCAGGGCAGCTGCAGAGGCAAAACAGCAATCGAAAAATGCAGCAAGCTCCCTGCCGAATTTACAGGTGCTTGATACCCTCACGTACAAAAATATCGTCTTCGGTTTTCTGTGGTTGTCAGCCGGCATTATTACCGGAGCCATCTGGGCAAATGAGGCCTGGGGTACCTATTGGAGCTGGGATCCGAAAGAAACCTGGTCGATCATCACCTGGTTTCTCTATGCTCTGACACTGCATGCACGCTTTACCCGGGGCTGGCGGGGGCAACGAATAGCGTGGCTCGCAATCCTGGGGCTCTTTGCAGTCGGCTTCACCTATTTTGGTGTCAACTTTCTTCTCTCAGGACTGCACAGTTACGGTTCTGCATGATCGGCACGACCTTTCTGGTTACAGCTGATACCTGACAGGGAAAAAGATGAAAGCCTGCACTTGCTGAACAGAGGCTCATGCGGCAGAGGTGCGGGCCTTAAAAATCTTTTCCCAATGATGAGTGTCTGCATAAAAAAATATACTTTGCATAAAATGTACTGATTCACCTCCACCGGCCATTCGTTTTTGTCACGCGCTGCCTCCCCTTTCTCCCTGGGAACGAAAGAGTCCGGGGCGGCATTGATGGTCACAACAAACAGGTGAAAAACACCGGAGAAACATCAAAGGCCGTCCAATGGACGGCCTTTATGCTTTTCTCTTCTGTTTTTTACTAACGATACAAAAAAGGACTAAGATATTACTCCACATGCATCCTGGAAATATCCCCCACCCGGAGCACCAGTGCTCTTAAAGCACTGAGCAGATTCAAACGGTTCTGACGGACATCAATATCCTCAACCATCACCATCACGCTATCAAAAAACTGATCAACAGGCTCCTTTATGATCAGCATTTCCAGCAAGGCCTGATAGTACAGCTGTTGCTCAAGAAGAGGTGATGCTTTTTCATGCGCAGTTACAAGGGCCGCATACAGTGCCCGTTCAGCAGGCTCTGTCAACAGCGCCTCATCAACGGCTGTTTGCCTGTTGTCCTTGATAATATTGTTAATACGCTTAAAAGAACCGGCCAGGACCCGAAAACTGCCTTGTCTGTAAATTTCATTTAACGCATCGATGCGCTTTAAACAGTCGGTCAGTTCATCAAATCCGGCAACAGTTGCCGCCTCAACCACCTCCTGCGCACAATCCGAAGCGATGAGGTCATTTTCAAAACGATGCTGAATAAAAGAAATCACCTCATCAACAATCTGCACATCCTGACTGACAAGATCACCATAACCGAGTAAAGCGGCGGTGACAAACTCGTGTAAAGAGATGGTGAGATTGCGTTCACGCACAATGCCGATAAGGCCGATCGCCTGCCTTCTCAGACCAAAGACATCTTTATTGCCGGTCGGCTTCTCACCAATGGCAAAATACCCTGCAAGTGTGTCCAGACGATCGGCAATACCGACAATGGCTCCAAGCAGAGAATGGGGAACCTTGCCTCCGGCACGAAGCGGTAGATAATGCTCTTCAACTGCCAGGGCAACTGTTGGTTTTTCTCCATCATGCAACGCATAAACTCGTCCCATAATCCCCTGCAAGGTAGGAAACTCTCCAACCATGGCAGTCAGCAGGTCCGCCTTGGCCAAGGTAGCGGCGCGCACCGCATCGTCATAGAGCTCCGGTGCGATTTGAGCGGCCAGCAAACCCGCCATGCGGCTGATACGTTCACTTTTACCCTGCATTGTCCCGAGTTTATTCTGGAAAACAATACCGTGTAACTCTGCACACCGATCAATCAGCGGTCGTTTGCGATCTTCATTAAAAAAGAACAGGCCATCTTCAAGACGTGCCCGCAGTACCCGTTCATGACCACTGGTGGCTAGTTCCTGGTCTGTCACTCTGGTGTTATTCACCGCCACAAAAAGGGGAAGCAATTTGCCGTCCTGATCGACCACCGGAAAGTACTTCTGATGCTCACGCATGGAAGTGATCAGGGCTTCTTCGGGCAGCTGTAAAAACTTCTGATCAAAACGGCCGCAAACAGCACAGGGCAGCTCCACCAGATTTGTCACTGTGTCCAGCAATCCCTCATGCAAAACCGGTTGTGCACTGGTTCCGGCTGTAGCGACAACAACCTTTTTAACCGCTTCCACAACCATGGCCTTACGTTCAGCCGGCTCGGCAATCACAAAGCATTCAGCCAGCGTACGAAGGTAGTTCTCAATACCAGTGACAGGCACTGCCTGCGGAGCCATGAACCGATGGCCACGGGTCGTATTGCCGCTGGTCACACCGCCGATGGTCATCGGCAACACCACTCCATCATGCAGAGCCAGCAGCCACTGGATAGGCCGGGCAAAGGTGAGATTGTAATCGGCCCAACGCATGGACTTGGGAAAGACCAACCCGTGAACGAGCGATTCCAGCAGTGCCGGTAACAAGACAGCGGTCTCCTGTCCCTGCACATCCTCCACCACCTGCAAATACTCACCCTTGGGTGTGATAACGATCTGTAACTGATCCGGTTCAACACCATGTGAACGGGCAAAACCTTCCGCAGCCCGGGTCCATCTCCCCTCTGCGTCGACGGCTGCCTTCTTCGACGGACCAAGATGTTCGACAGAACGATCAGGTTGACGAGACTGCAGGCCGGTCACCGTAAGCGTCAATCTTCTGGGGGTACCGAAGGTCTGAATGGTGCCAAAGGCAAGGCCCAGGTCAGACAGTTTATCGGCCGCGGCAGTGGCCAGCGTATCAAGGGCTGGTTGAATGTACCCCGCTGGAATTTCTTCTGTTCCGATTTCAAAAAGAAGTTCGCTCATGGCAGTCAACTTTTAGAGGTTAATTGGGAGAGTATGCGGGCAGAAAAACCCTGCCGGTGAAAACTCACCACGGCAGCACGTCTCTTCGACGGCATCAAACCGTGACAGCGTCTGTTCCGGCCACTCATAGGAGGCAAATGTTGAATAACCGGTGGTTCGATTTTTCACAACAACTTTGTACCATTGAAACGAGTCCGTCCTCTGTAAAACCGCGCTTACACACCGGCACATGGATTCGACTGTTCTGGTCTGTGCCATCTGAGAGTCCACCCCCTGACCCACCAGGGTAATAAGATCCTCGATCCAAAGAAAATGCTTCATTCGGACCGCAACCGTCACATCACCCCAGACACCCGCTATATCTGCTGTGTTCTCATGACATCCCTGCGAGGAAAGACGAACCGGTACTTCAACCTCCACGACAAGATCAAAATCCGAAGCCAGCGAACCATGCAACCGGCAATCATAACGTTCCATGCCAGGTGCCGACTGCATTGTTCCAGCTGTACAGAAGTAAGGAAAAGCCATTTCCAGATGCGCAGCCTCGGCATCAAGCCTGTTTTTCATCTCTTCAAGAATAGAACGGAACATCTTCAGATTGAATCGACCATGAAATCGATTGAGAATCTCAATAAAACGACTCATGTGCGTCCCCTTGAAATGATGAGGCAGGTTCACATACATGTTCATCCGCGCAAGCGTAGACTGTGTGGTGCAGGCCTTATCAAGGACTATTATCGGATAGGTGACCGACTTCACGCCCACCTTGCGGATATCAATCCGACGTGAATCGTGAAGGCTCTGGATATCTTTCATGCAGAGTGGCAGGGTGGGAAAAATGAGCAGAAAACGGCACTTCCGGTGGCCATCGGACCGATCATCTTCAGGAGAGATATTTACGAACGGTTGCCTTCAACTCATCCATATTGGCGGATTTGACAACATAGGCCTCTGAAGCCCAACTACCGAAATCCTGTTTGTACTCCTGATAGGCGGAGTTCAGAATAACGGGCATATCAGCTTTTATCTCTTTCATCTGTCGCAGAACTTCAATCCCGTTCATCCCGGGCATATTGATATCCAGCACCACCAGATCAGGCAGATTGGCTCGGAATTTTTCCAGTGCCTCAGTGCCGTTCAAGGCAGAGTCTACAATATATCCCTCCTCTTCAAACTCCTCACGGTAGAGGAGTTGTATACTCTCTTCATCATCGACCAACAGAATTCGTTTCTTTTCCATGGTAATCACTCACAGTGTAACTTCCCGAAGAAATCGGCAGGTGTCCTCCGGTGGCATGGGATTAATATAAAATCCGGTACCCCATTCAAAACCGGCAATGGACGTCAATTTGGGAACAATTTCAAAATGCCAGTGATAATAGTCGAGCGAACCGGAACGTAACGGTTGGGTATGGAGCACAAAGTTATAGGGTGCATGGGGAATACATGCATCCAGCCGACGCAGGGTTTCAGAAAAAATTTCCGCCAGGGCGATCAGGGAACGGTCGTCCTGTGCCACAAATGAGGAGTGGTGACGTTTGGGCAGAATCCACATTTCAAAGGGTGAACGTGGCGCAAAAGGAGTCAGCGTTACAAAGTGGTCATTTTCACAGACCAGGCGAATGTTCTGTTGCATCTCCTGACGAATGATATCACAGAAAATACACCTGTCCTTGTACTTGTAATAGGAAAGACTGCCCTCAAGTTCAGCAGTCACCATCCGCGGTAAAATAGGCAGGGCCACTAACTGGGAGTGCGAATGCTCAAGTGATGCCCCGGCCGCCTTCCCATAGTTTTTAAACGCCACAACATAGTTAAAACGACTGTCTTTCGCCAGATCAAGAATTCGATCGCGAAAGGCCAGAAACGTCAGCAGCATATCCTGCGGCGGCAAGTAGGTAAAACGATCGTCATGATTCGGTGTTTCGATGATGACTTCATGGGCGCCGATACCGTTCATGCGGTCGTAAAGACCCTCTCCCTGTTTGTCGAGATTACCTTCGATAATCAGGGCTGGATACTTGTTGGGAACCACCCGCAGTTTCCACCCTGAAGAGTTAGGGTCCCCCCACTGCCTTCCATACACCAGCACCTCATCAGGAGTGGTTTTTTCGTTCCCGGGACAGAGGGGACAAAAGCCCCCCTTGACCTTGGACTCTTCTACCAGGAAGTCGGTGGGACGTTTTCCTCGCTCTTCTGCAATAATGATCCATCGACCGAGGATCGGGTCTTTTCGTAATTCAGGCATAAAATCGGCCTATCTTCCCTGTTCTTTTTCTTGCTGTTCCTGCCGGGACTTGCAATCAATGCAAAACTTGGCCACCGGTCTTGCCTCCAACCTTTTCAAGGCAATTTCACAACCGCAACTGGCGCAAATCCCGTACGTCCCATCATCGATCCTGGCAAGTGCCTCTTCAATCTTATCCATGAGTCTGAGCTCCCGCCCTCGTATACGCAATTCAAAATTGCGGTCGGACTCAATACTGGCACGATCAGTAGGATCAGGTATATTTCCCAGCTGACTTGTCATCTCATTCAAGGTCTGTTCCACATCAGAGCTGATCTCGACCTTCATCCCTTCAAGCAGCTCTTTAAAACGCAACAGATTTTGTTCATCCATATTCACTCTCCAACGAGGTGGTTCTCGTGTTCCGGCTCATAGTGGTCCAGAGGTGAAAGACCTGACGAAATCCCCACTCTTGCCGCCGCTCTTGTGCAGTAAACGGATGTCAGTGATGACCATGGTTTTATCAACCGCTTTGCACATGTCATAGATGGTGAGCGCCGCGACTGACACCGCTGTCAGTGCTTCCATTTCCACGCCTGTCGTGCCGTTGACGGATACCGTTGCCTCGATTGCAACAGCCGTATCCGCATCACTGAACGAGAAGGCAATATCCACTCCGGTGATGTTCAGCGGGTGGCAAAGAGGCACCAACTGGTCAACTTTTTTAGCCGCCATTATCCCGGCAATACGAGCCACTCCCAGAACATCTCCTTTCTTGGCCGTTCCCTGCCGAACCATGTCATAGACCTGTCGTGACATGGTGACAGCCCCTGCAGCAGTCGCGCGTCGAACAGTTGCCGCCTTGTCACCCACATTAACCATCCGAGCGTTACCATGACCGTCAAAATGGGTCAACTGTTCAGGCATTTGCCACCTTTTCCTGATCAACGTTCTTTTTTTTCTGCTTGCCGACATGGCCATGGAAAAGCCGTGAAAAAAAGCCATCCCCTTCGTGTTCTTTACTCAGTTTCTCAAACTCGCGAAGCAGTTCTTTTTGTTCTTTGGTCAGTTTGGTCGGGGTTTTCACCTGTGCCTCAACCACCATGTCACCTTTAGCACCGCCACGCAAACTGGCGACTCCATCGCCGCGCAGGGTAAACCGTGTGCCGGATTGGGTTCCAGCGGGAATCTTCAACATTGTACTGCCATGAATGGTGGGTACTTCCGCCTCACACCCCAGCGCAGCCTGCACCATGGAAACTGGAAAACGAAGATAGATGGTCTGGCCGTCCCGTTGAAAATGTTCGTGACCATCAACATGAATCACCACATAGAGATCACCTGACTGTCCACCACGACGCCCGCCCTCGCCTTCTCCGGCAAGGCGCATACGGGAACCGGTGTCAACCCCGGCCGGAATTCGAATACTGACCTTTTTACTGCGGTTGATCAAACCCTCCCCCTGACAGTCAGTACAGGGATCCGTGATGATCTGTCCTTGCCCGTGACACTGAGGACAAGTGGTTGTCACCTGGAAAAACCCCTGAGAACGCATCACCTGACCATGCCCCTGACAGGTGGGACAGGTCTGGGGTTTGTGCCCGGGTCGTGATCCACTGCCTTCGCAGGTCCAGCAGGTTTCTTTTTTGGTGAGTTCAACCTGTCGATGTATCCCGTGCACAGCTTCCATGAAAGAAATGCGAATATCGTAACGAAGGTCTTCGCCGTGCACAGGTGCAGAAGGATCGCGACGTCTTCCCCGCCCGCCTCCGAAACCGAACAGGTCACCGAACAGGTCGTTGATATGGGAAAAGATATCTTCACTACTGCCGGGTCCGCTATACCCGCTGTTCAGCAGCCCTTCTTTACCGTAGGTATCGTAAATACGCCGTTTTTGCAGATCGCTGAGCACCTCGTAGGCCTCGGCAGCTTCTTTGAACTTCTCTTCGCTATTGCTGTCACCCTGGTTACGATCAGGATGATGTTTCATCGCCAACTTGCGATACGCCTTTTTTATCGCTTCTGCAGACGCGTCCTTACTGACGCCTAAAATTTCATAGTAGCTTTTGCTCATGATCAGTTACAATCTCTTAAGGCTATTCTTCATCCTCTTCATCCACGGCTTCCGGCTCAATCACCTGTTCGGCCTTGGGCTTTCTGGAGAGTTCATGAATATTATCAAATGTCACCTTGCCGGCGGCAATCTCCCGAAGCGTCATGACAACCTCTTTGTTTTTACCGGTAACCAGAAAAGGTTCCCCCTTGCGATGCTGGCGAATGCGCTCCACCGCCAGATGAATAAGAGCAAACCTGTTGTCATCACCGACTTTTTCCAAACAATCTTCTACAGTAATGCGAGCCATGCTGTTTATCTCCATGAAAAATCCCGGAGCAATTTGTCTCCGGGAGCAGAACGCCGGGCACCGTTTTGTCGCCTTGATACAGGTAACCATCAAGAGTCACAACAAAAACCCGACCGGTAATTTACATAATCATGATCCTGAATTTGACAAGTCCCTGGAGTGAGTATCACTGACCGGGAACAGCAAAAGGATTGCGCAACAGCAGTGTTTCTTCTCGATCGGGTCCGACGGAAACAATCATCGGAGCCACGCCTGTCAGGTCCTCAACCCGCTTCAGATAAGACTTTGCCTGTTCCGGCAGATCTTCATAGGATCGAATATCGGACAGTTCAACCTCCCAGCCTGCCATCTCCTCGTACACAGGTTTGGCTGACTGTGCCTTGCGAATATTTTCAGGCATAAAGGTATATGATTCACCATCTACCCGATATTGAGTAGCTATCTTTATTTTTTGCAGGCCGGAAAGTACATCAAGTTTGGTGACGGCAAATCCGGTCAAACCGTTTAAGCGGACAGCGTCACTTGCAACGACAGCATCAAACCAGCCACAACGTCGACGTCGACCTGTCGTTGCCCCATACTCATGCCCTTTTTGCTGCAAAGCATCACCTATCACGTCTCCTTCCGGCAGTTCGGTGGGAAAAGGTCCTTCTCCCACCCGGGTGGTATATGCCTTGAGTATCCCGATGACCTCGTTGATGTGGCCGGGCCCGAAACCGGAACCGATACAGGCATTACCGGCAGTCGTGTTTGAGGAGGTGACAAAAGGATAGGTGCCATGGTCAACATCAAGCTGTGTTCCCTGCGCTCCTTCAAACAGGATATGCTTGCCTTTTTTACGGGCCTGATCCAGCTCCACGGAAACATTCCCGATAAACGGTGCAAGCTGTGCTGAATAGACCTCAAACTGAGAGAGTATTTTGTCAAAATCAACGGGTTGCGCATCAAATTGCCGGGTAAGGATAAAATTTTTCTCCTCCACAGCTGCCTGCAGCTTATCAGTAAACAGGGCCATATCAAGCAGATCACCAACTTTCATCCCTACACGCCCGATCTTGTCCATATAGCAGGGGCCGATGCCTCGACCCGTGGTACCTATTTTCTTCCCGGTTGCCAGAGTTTTTTCGCGGGCCACGTCCAGGCGCTGGTGATAGGGCATAATCAGATGCGCATTAGCACTGATCAACAGTTGTTTCGGCGTAACAACAATCCCCTTTTCGGCAAGTTCAGCCATCTCGGTGAGCAAAACACCCGGATCGATGATAACGCCGTTACCAATGGCACAGGTTTTCTTCTCGTACAAAATACCTGAAGGTATGATGTGAAAGACATACTTCTTGCCATCGACAACCAACGTATGGCCGGCATTGTTACCGCCCTGAAAACGGACAACATAATCAGCGTACTGGGTGAGAAGATCAACAATTTTCCCCTTGCCCTCATCACCCCACTGGGCTCCGACCACGACTACACTGGCCATGTTCTCTCCTTTTCAAAAATAGCGTCTCCGGGCACCACGGTACAGCCCGACAATCCTCAGTCTTTTTTACCGGCACACAACCTTTTTAGTGTAGCAGAAACAAACAAGAAAGTCAAACGAGATGCTCGGGAACCGCTGTGACAACCCTACGGGGCTACTAAAAAAAGAGCTCCCCAAAACTGCCGGAAAAGCAGCTTTGAGGAGCCGGTATGAACAACGGGTTATCTGAAATTAATTATAGGAGGTTTTCAGTACCATATCTTTACGGGAGTCCGGATCAAACAATCCTTTCTCTTCCGCCTTCTTAAACCACTCCTGTTTCAGGGTGTTCAAAAAGGTATTTTTTTCCTCCGCCATCTTCTTTAAATCCAAGCCGATGAGCTCCTGTGCCTTTTCCTTTGTGGAGAAATCCGGAGCCTCATAGTCTGCAGCACCATACTTGGCCAGAACAACCCGTAGTTTCAAACGAGCATTCTGTCCCTTGTTGATTGCTCCAGCCAGCACCCGCAGTGTTTCTTCCGGAGCGTGGAAAAAGCCGCCATGACTGGCAACAGCAAAATCCCATCGCCACTGACCATGACGGATATCCTGCTGTGCAGCCTTCATTTCCTCTTCGGTTGCTCCAAGGCTCAAAGCCTTAGCCGCTTCAAGGTGCGCCTTGGCCAGCACATCGGTTGCCGCCCTGGCGAGTTCGTTTTTACGATCCAGCTTCAACTCCACCAGTTCCCGAAACTCCTGTTCCGTCCCCTTGTGGCAGTTCAGACAGGTGTTGGCAATGGTCTCAAGGGGGCTTCTGACGTTATGGCTGGTGTACTTAACACCACCTTCCCGAACATAGGGCATATGGCAGTCAGCACAACTCAACCCGTTCCGGTAATGGATACCTGTCGTGAATGTTTCATAATCCGGATGCTGCGCTTTCAGCATGGGTGTTTTACTCAACTGATGGGTCCAGTCGCTGAAACCATAGCTGTCATAGTACTCCTCAATTTTTTCAGCACTGATCCCCTTGTTCCAGGGAAAGGTCACAACCAGTGCTGTTTTCTGCTCACCCTTGTCTTCCCATTCGGTCTTCTTGAAGTAGTATTCGGAATGACACTGGGCACAGACTAATGAACGCATATCCTGATGGGTGACATCGGCAACCTTCAGCCGACCCTCTGCATCAAGTGCCCGCTTCAGGTAATCACGGGTCAGGGTCAACTTCATGGTTTTGTTGTCATGGCAATCACCACAACCGACGGTGTTGACAACCTCATCTCCATACTTTGCCCATTTGCCTGTAAAGTACTCCAGCTCACCGTCCCTCTTCATCAGACGGGGTACATCCGGCGACTTACAGGTCCAGCAGGCAGTTGGCTGAGGTCCGGTTTTATCGTCAACCGGTGCCCCGGTCCGCAGGGTGTTGATGTTATCTTCAATAGCATAGTAATGCCCCCGCGGCTTATTATAGTCCTTGGAAAAGGCATACCCGGCCCACATCACCACCAGGGCGGAACCTTCTTCAAGCACGTCGGCGATCTCATCACTTTTTCTGGTCTGCATGTAGCTGTCGTACTCACGGGGATAATGTTTTCCCCACTCGGAAGCTCGTGTCTCACCATCCTTAATAACCGGCACAGCGTCTATCACCTGCTGATCAGCCTTGTTTTCCCGGATGGACAATGTCAGCAGCACCATCGGCACAATGGCCAACACACTCAGGGTGAAGACAATTGATGACTTTTTCATGCATTTTCTCCTGATTTAAATCCTTAAAATACCTGGGCAGTGAAATTGTTCTGTGATCCTGTAATGTTGCGCATTCTACCATGGGGTGTCTCCCGATGACACTCCCAACACCTTCGCCCCATCTGCACACTGCTGTCCGCGACCTTATCATAGAGCGCACTGTTGGCCATCATCTCAGAGACGACTTCACTGTGGCAGGAGATACAGTTTTCTTGAATTCTCCTGGCCGCATCATCGCTGACACGCAGGTTATAACCGTACGTTTTGAAGGTCATGGCCACGGAGTGATTGTACCCGTCTCTGGCCTTGGCGATCATCTTGTTGATAAAACTATCACGGGGCAGGTGGCAATCCACGCAGATGGCTTTGTCTCGGTGGGAACTGTGTTGCCAGGTATCGTAGTGGATGTTCATGGGATGGCAGTTGATGCAAACCTGAGGATCACTCGATAGATAGGAGAGTGCTTGTGACTCATGGACAAGGTTGGCAAACACGCCAACAGCCACAATCACAGCAAAAATAGCGAGATATTTCATAGGCCACCCTGTTTTTACCGGCAACGTTCACCTTGTTGCCGTGTTTCCGGTTCTGTGCAGGTGCTCCTGCACTCCTCCTCGCACTGTCTGTCTGTTTGCTCACCTCCTTCTGCTATTTAGCGCCGAACGATCCGGCTCCCTTGAAATAAAACTTTTAGCTCTTATTTTCTGATTCTTTACACTATTTTCCATAAAGAGCAAAGGGACTAAAAGCAGTGGCAGACAGAAACTTTAACCAGGCCCGGACTGATTTTGGTCCTCTTCTGTCATGGTCAATGCCGGCTGCAGACAGCTATTCTGCTGCATGCCTTAAAAAAATACAGGACCAACGTGATGCACGTACAACACTACTACAGTCTCTCAGCACCGCAAACTTTACAATCTCTATCCCGTCTTCCTGAAAAACAATGAAACAACATCCAGTGCCGGACAACCAGCCGACAGCCACACATTTTTCTTCCCGACGATTACAACGTGAAGCCACAACAGTAAAGGCCATGCTTTCGTTATTCTGTACAGCGCATCATGGCGGCTCATCACAGTTATGTCCGCAATGTCAGGCCCTTCTGAACTATGCATACAGACGGTTGCAACACTGCCCTTTCCAGAAATGCAAGCCCACCTGCGGCAAGTGCCGGATCCACTGCTATGCACCGGCTCAGGGCAGACAGATCAGAGAAGTTATGCGCTTTTCCGGGCCACGCATGCTCCTGTCCCATCCACTTTTAGCACTGCGTCATTTCCTCGACGGACTCTATAAACCGCAGTCAAGAGAATAGCGCAGCGTCTTGACACCTTACGGCAAATCTCGTAGAGTTGCTACTTCCCTGAAACATGCTACTCCCTTAACTCACCCCCGGTAATCGTCCATGTTTGGTATCGGCCTCCCGGAAATGATTGTGATCTTTGCTGTTGCCCTGATTGTGGTTGGTCCGGACAAGTTACCCGGGCTGGCCAAATCAATGGCCAAGGGCCTGATGGATTTAAAAAAGACACTGCATCAGGTTCGGGAAGAACTGACCAAAGAAAGTGAGTCACTGAACTCGGTACAGGATGAACTGCGCAAGACCGCCGACGAACTGCGAGGAAAGATGATCGGTGTTGATCCTTCAGTATGGCAGCCAGACACCTCTTCTGATCCGAACGATGAGCCTCTGGATATTGATCCGGAACCTGAAGCGCGCGCCATCGAAGCCGAGTTTCATACTGACAGTCAGATCCTTAACGACACAGCTGCAACAGACCAAACCACTCCGGAAGTCAGTGAAGCCGACCCCACCTCCTCAGACTCACCTGACGAACAACCGGCTCCTGAGCCGGACAATCGGCAATGATCGGCATTCTGGATCAATTCCGGCCTCACCATCAAGAGCTGCGCAAACGGCTTATCCGCTCCTGTCTTATCCTTACACTGGCCAGTATTATCGCCTATCTGTTTAAAGATACCATTGCCTCCTGGTGTATGCGGCCGCTGTATGAGGCATATCCGCAGCTCGGCAAGCTGGTGTACACAAAGCTGACCGATGCCTTTCTCAGCTATCTGAAACTCTCTTTACTGACAGGTCTGGCTGTTAGTTTTCCTTTTTTACTGTATGAACTCTGGCTCTTCATCTCACCCGGACTTCTGGACAATGAAAAACGCATGGTGCGAACAATCACTCTCTGGGCAACCCTGCTGTTTGCCGGGGGCGCTCTCTTTGCCTTTTTTGTCGCCCTGCCGCGCATGCTGCACTACTTTATGAGTTACACTTCCACCAACCTTGTTCCCATGCTGAAGATCGGCATGTACCTGACCTTCACCATCAGGATGATGCTGGCCTTCGGCATTGCCTTCCAGATCCCCTTTCTCATGGTCATGGCGATTCGAGCCGGCCTTCTGCAGCCCGATCATTTCCGCACTAAACGGCTCCCCTTTTACTTAGCCATTGTCATTCTTTCTTTTCTGCTGACCACCGGCGAAGTAACCGCCACCGCGCTGCTCTCCTTTCCACTGTTCGGGCTCTACGAGATGGGCATCCTTGCCGGTCGTGTCTTCGGCGGGAAGAAGCAGCAGCACAACTCATCCTCAACCGCCTGAAGAACTGCCCGCTCTTTGCAAGGATTGCCTCTGTTTTATGGCTGTGCCCGCTTCCCAAACCCGACAGGCCGATCTGGCCCGACACCGGCAACTCCTTGGCTGGCTGGCTGTTTTCGGCTCTGCCGTCTTCTTTTATCTGGCCACAGCCATTATCAGCTGGGGTCGCTCTTATGTAACCATAAGCGCCACCTACTACACCTTTGCCCGCTTTGTTCTCGGCTTTGTGCTGGTAGGAACAGTGTTTGTCCTCAAGGGACATCGGCCAAGCTGCAACCATGTCCATTATATTTTCGGCCGTACTGTGACCAATGCTCTGGCAGTCCTCTGTTTTTACAAAGCAGTTGATGTCTCCTCGCTTGCCAGTGCCAATATCCTCAACATGACCTATCCTGTTTTTGTCGCGATCTTTTCATGGATCACACTCCGGGATCAACGCGATACCGTGGCGCTGGGTATCGTCGGCCTTGCCTCTCTGGGCATCTGGCTCATTCTCGATCCAGCAGGCACAACACTGGACTGGAACAACTACTGGGGACTTCTTTCCGGTCTGTTTGCCGGGGTCTCGATCATCTATCTCAATCTCAGCCGACAATTCCACGATGCGCAGACCATTCTCTTCTACATGTTCGGCTTAGGAGCACTCTGTATTCTTCCCTTTCTCCACGGGACGATCTTTCTGCCCAGACCGCTGGATCTCTTCTTTCTGCTGACCTGTTCCATTGCAGGAATTCTTGGACAGTACCTGTTAACGTATGGTTTTCTCTACGTCACCGCAGTCGAAGGCGCGGTCATCTCCTCAAGCCGTATTCTCATTGCCGCCTTTCTCGGTCCGTTTCTGGTTGCCGATCCACCACTTACCGCAACCGGATGGCTGGGCGCCGCCCTGCTCTTTGCTGCAAATGTTGCGCTGGCTGTCCGAAAAAAACCGTTCCGGTAACACCAATCCCTCTCAGGCCGATGGCCCGTACCTTTATCCTTACCGAAGCAAAGGGTCCATAATCCAGGGCAAGCGGATGCTGATGCGATCTTCGGGGTGAGCAGACGCACCTCCTCTGTGGACCGGGACTGGTCCATAACTGCGCAATATATCAGCTCAAAACCATTGACGCTGAATACGGACTGTGCCTTGCGAGGTGTCTGATGGGAATAGAGCAAAAAACGTACAGATCGGCCTGACCGGCTTTCCTCGGCAAGCTGCCTTGACGATCCGACTGGGGCATTCAGGAAGAGACGGGCAATATCTCCTGTTTGAGCAAACAACAGGAGATACAATGCACCGGGGTACCGTCACCATGGTAACTGATATTTCCCGGTTGCAGCAGCCTGTTCATGACACAACCCTCTGGAATAGTCAGCTGGAAGAAACGCTCCTCAGTCAGACCATCGCAGGGGACCAGACGATTGTTTTCGATGACGGCACTGTGGATTGGATAATCCTCGCACAGAGGACAACGATACACGCGACCGTTGGGGAAAATAAAATAATTTTCAGACACAATCCCTGCACATTGAAACTGTTCACCAGGGTCAAGAAATACCTTGGGAAAGACCACATGAATTCCCCGCTGTGCTGCTTCTGCGGCTACCTGAGGAATAATCTCCAGCCACTGCTGCGGTTCGACCTGCCAGTGTGTCGCTGCCTCGGACTGCGGTGTTGCTGAACTGCCTCGCAGACCGATCACCTGGATGAAAAAACGGTGGACGCCCAGATCGGACAGTAACGCCGGCATCCGCGGCAGTTGTTCAACATTGAGGCTGGAAACCGTGTAAATAAGGCTGGTATTGAAACCGGCAGCCACCGCCCTGCGGATATTCGCCGTACACCGGTCAAAAACACCCTCTCCCCGGATCGGGTCGTTGGTTGCCGCATCCGGTCCGTCAAGGCTGAAGCTCAAGTAATCCAGTTCATCAGGGGTCACCCGGTTGAGCAGGTCGTGAAAAAGATAACCGTTCGTATCAACGGTTACCGCATAGCGCAGGTTCTTGGCAGCCCTGATGATCGCCGGCAGCTCCGGGTGCAGGGTGGGTTCACCGCCCAGAAGTATAAGGTTTGTCTCCTGCTCCGGCCTGGCAAAAAGTCGTAACCACTGCCGCACCGTTTCCAAGGAAAGCGTCTGGGTACCATGCTGATCAGGGTTTATGTAACAGTGACGGCAGCTCAGATTACAGGCCGTGAGGAGATGAAAAAATACGTTGCGCTCCCCATGTTTAAACCCGACTGTACGCGCCGCTGCAGGCGATGCAACGTTCATGGCTGTTCGGCCTCCACATCCTGGGCCAGGGTGTATCTCGCCAGGAGACTGTCCTGCCAGTACGAACCGGTTCGAAAAAATTCCTGAAAAAGCCGGACACTTTCCCGGCGCAACACCCGATCATACAGATACACCTTCATCTGTGCATACAGGCTGTTCAGCATGTAGAGCGGCAGATTGACGCCTCCTCCCATAACATCCTCATACGCCCACACAAAGGTGCGGATTCCCGACAGCAGCATGGTGGTATAGCACATGAGACAGGGCTCCAGGGTTGTGTAGACTGTCACGGTGCTGAGGTCGAGTTCAGGATGCCCGGCAATCAGCTGTCGTAAAGTCAGCATCTCCGCATGATCGATTTCATTGCAACGCTCACCCTGACTGTGATGTCGCCTGCCCTGGGCAACAATACGCCTGTCAATGGTCATGACACAACCGACGGGAAACTCGCCGGCAACAAGGGCGTGCCGGGCCTCATCCAGGGCAACCCGCATGAACTGTTCGTGTTCGCTCATCATAACAAGGTGTTGACAGCAAAAAAGAGAAGAATGCTCCCAGAGACGTAATACAGGGGTATACCTATACCACCGGAACAGACCGCTGTCAAAACTAGAGAGTCCGACCGAATTTCAGAATATTCTTGCCGATGGTCACGCCGGTGTGCGGTTGTACCCAGTCACAGCCCAGTTCGGTAAAGGGAAGATAGATCAGTTGTGCTGTCATCTCTGTCAGCCGGGTGTAGGGCAGCATCGGAAAGATGCGTCTGGGGCTTGCAGTGGATGCGGCCAACATCAGCTTAACCGCCTGCCGGGCTTCGGAAAACGGTAAGGTTGCAGGAAAAAAGTTCGGTTGAAGTTTTGCTGTCACTGGTCTGAGCCGCCACTGGCCGAGTGTTGCCTGTCGTCCGGCCAGAAGAAACACTTTCGGTCGTAAACGAATCGCCGGCACCCACACACTCATCACCCTGCTCCGCCATTGCGGTCTGGGGAGAAACGGCTGGTTAGTGCGCTCAACAAAGTCGGCAAAGCTGTAAATATTAAGTACCGGAATATGGGTGGATATCTTCCAGAATGGTAAAAAGAGTTTCGTGGCGCTGTCACCGGCCTGCATCTGCCAATCAAGACGCACCAGCTGCTTCGGGGTCACTCCCCAGGCTGAATGACAGTTGGGACAGGTCATAACCTGACAGTCACTACTTCCCTCAAGCCCGGCCCCGCACTGCGGACAGAGTGTCGCCACAAAACGAACCTGCCAGCCATCATCATACCGTCGATTGGCCAGATCACCGCTGATGAAGTCAGCCAGATCACACAGTCTATCCCCTGTCACCCCGTCGTGCAGACCACAGTGCTTGATAACAAGCGGCAGGTAAATATAACTGAGATGTTCGCCGATATAGGCACGGTGCAGAAACTGTTGGCCGATCTGGGGGACGAGGTTGCCCACGGCAGCGGCTTTTTCTAAAATGGCACTTGCCTTGAGTGTCTGCGTGAGAAACAGGTTCTCTGCGGCAGGATCGATCCTCTGCAGGCGCATAGCCTGTGGACGCACCCCTAAAGACGGCGGCAACCCCAGTGCCGAGCTGGCCACCCGGGTTGTATCAATCACCCGGTGATCGATTCCGGACTCGGTCACCAGATAGATGGTTCCTTTAAACCGCACATAGGGAGCCAGCAGCAGCCCGGCTGATGAGGCATCTCCCGCCATTGGCAGGACATAACGGGGTGGACTGTTACTCTGCACCATGCTCCGTATCCCGCACGATCCGCAGTACAGTACAGACTCTGCTTCGGTCAGTTCAACCGGGGCCCCGCACTGCGGGCAATCCTGTTTAACCAGCAATTTCATTGCAGCAACCGTTCAGTCGGCATGAAAAAACAGGCCATACCAATCAGGCCAGTTTGCCGCCGCACCCGTTGCAAAAACTTGCCCGGGCCACATTGACTTTCTGACATTGCGAGCAGATGAGCTCCCTATCCTCATCCACAGGATAACCGCACCGGGGGCAAAACTGTGATCCTGCACTCAGATCATTGCCGCAGTTGCGACAGTGGTGTCTGCGGACCTGCTGATGACCGCAGTAAGGACAAAAACGGGCATCAGCCGGAACTCTGTTATCACAACCTTCACAAACAGTCTCTTGTGCCCTTGAGCCACCGGCTGCAACAGCACCTCCGCCGGTCTGCATGCCGCCAAGCATCGCAGGCATCATCATTCCCAATCCCAGCCCTAAACCAGCCCCGGCCTCACCGCTGCCTGTTACCGCCTTTTCCATGGCCATGGCGGCCTTCATCCGGACAAAGGCGTCCATATCTGTAATAACACTCAATCGGGAACGATCGTCAATAGCCTGCTGCACTTCCGTCGGCGGGGTTATGGAGGTAATATAAAAACCGGCTAAGGACAGCCCGAAACGGGCAAAGTCCTGCACCAGTCGCTTCTGCAAACCGTCTGCAATATCGTCAAATCTGCCCGGCAGGTCGAACAGCGAGTGAAGATGTTTTCCCAGGTAATCGTTGAAACGGGAAACAATCACCTCGCGCAGATAGTCTTCTATCTGATCAGTGGTATACCGTCCCATGGTTCCGGCCAGATTGTTGATCAGCAAAAGCGGCTGCACAACGCGAAGGTTAAACACACCGTGGGCGCGCAGCCGGACCAGGCCCAGCTCGGCGTCGCGAAAGGCGATGGGGTCGCGGGTCCCCCATTTCAGATCGGTAAATACCTTGAGATTAACAAAAAACACCTCGGCTCTGAGCGGACTGACCATCCCCCAAGGTGCGGAGAGGATCTTGGTCAGAAGAGGGATGTTGCCGGTTTTGAGCGTATGCCGGCCCGGCCCGAAAACAGTACAGGCCCGACCTTTATAAAAAAGGACCGCAGCCTGACTCTCACGTACGGTGAGTTGCGCGCCGAATTTAATTTCACCGGACCCCTGTTCCGGTACACGATGCAGCAGCTCCTCACCGCTCTCATCGAACCATTCCAGGGCTTCCAGCAAAATAACATTATCTGCCCCCATAAAGATGCTCCTGCCGAGAAGAGGTTGTTGTCATAATTGTTTGTATTATAGTGAAGACAGTGCCAAGTACCAAAGACAAAGCGATCTTTGCAGCCAAAAAGCACATCCGGCAGGAAACAGTGCTCCGCAGCTGCTGAAACAACCGGCGCTGCTATTCTCAAGCAGAGAGGGACAACAAGATGACGACATTTAAGACAGAATGGACAGTGGAGTCAGCCATGACAATCCTGGCGCATCCGACTGTGGACAGTGAAATATGGGCTTCTGCAGTGGAATGGCTGTTGATTTACGGACCGCCGGAAGTCAAAGAACTCCTTCAACAGGCTGGCGGGCACGCAACCAGCGAACAGTTTCCAGATCTTAAACCACGCGGATTCAGTCCGGACGGTGATCCCTGCTATACCCTTTACGATCTGGCGAAACACATGGGTATCTCTGAAGAAGAGGCCAGAAACCATCTCCTTGAAAAGGAAAGGAAACACGGTGTTCGTCACGGGTACACACAGGATGACACCATCACCCTGCAGTGACACGGCCGTCTCGGCCGGCTTATCAATACCCTTACCAGCTGATACCGCCTGAAACGATACTTCGGTACGCAATGAGCTCAAAGATCCGTTTATGTGGATCTATCTGAATATGATAATAACGATCCTGCGGCATATAGATGTACGGGATCTCCTCTTCCTGGCGGGATAAAAAACAGGACAAGATCACCCGGTTGACCGCGCGGTGACCGACGATCATGATATTTTCACTGTAGTTGTTCAGGAAAAATACCTTTTTCAGGCCGCGCAGCACCCGTTCCTCCATGGTCATGTATCCCTCTCCATCCGGATAGACATAGCTGTACTTGTTGCGCCCCCGTTCTTTCGCCACATCCGGCATCTGTTGCCGAACCTCCTCATAGGTCATACCTTCACACTGCCCGGCGTAAATCTCATTGAATTCCGGCAGAGCAATAATTGAACAGGGGTGCTGTCGCTCGGCTATCGGTGTGGCGGTCTGCAGTGTCCGCTTATAGTTGCTGGTAAAAATAATAGGGATACGTACCGTGGCAAAATGTTCGGCCAGGGCATTTGCCTGTTCACGTCCCTTGCCGGTCAGATCCGAATCGCCACCAATGCGATCCTCCTGATTAAACAGGGTTTCACCGTGTCGGACCAGAAAGAGGTTGCGAACGACCCGGGTGGTGAGAATATCTCGGATCCGGTCGTAATACGGCAACACATCGGTGATGTGCTCCTGCAGGATACAGGATTCAAAGGAGTCAACAACAATGCGGTTGGTCTCAGCGTCAAGGGGTTCGTAAATCGATTCATAAGAGCGGATGCGCTGAATAAAGCTCTCCAGAGCCTGATCATGGGTCAGATGCTGAAACTCCTTCAAGCGGACCTTACGTTCCAGATTAGCCTCCAGCGCCTCTTCGTCGGCGTTGAGGCATTCGATATAACACAGCGGCACCCCGGGAAACGAGTCGGCAACATGCTGCCGACGGCGTCTGGTCACGTTGCTGGCATCCATGATCGCAACCTCGCCGCCTTCACTGAAGAACGTCTGTGCCGCCTCGATATTCATCTGGGCGATCCGCTCCCGCATCTCAACCCCCTGGATGTTGGCAGGTGAAAAGAATGCAGCAGAAGAGGTATCAGTACCGCTGTCAAGACGCCGCCGCAATTCACCATTATTGAAGATCCGTACGCGGACCCCGTCAAGTTCAAGCGTGCGTCCGAGTTTGCGCGCCATGGTTGATTTACCGCGGGCCGGTAATCCCATCATCACAATCACCAGCTTTCGTTTCATATCCCCTCCCTCACCGGCGGATTGTTCGTCAGCAGATCAATGGAATGTTCTTCTTTGCTTTTGGGCACAAACAGACGATGCACTGCGGACATCGTTTCTTTTCTTACAATAAAAGATGCGTCACAGACAGCAGAGCAACATGGATGCTTACGTGCCGATAACCGGTCCGACAGCACAGGACAGCTCCACAATAACCGCGCCTCCAACCAGTGTATGCAGGACCGTTGACCGCTGGATACGGTTCTATGCCAACACGGCATCAAGTGCTGCTTCATCGATCCGGTCGGTTATATCGACCTTGCCAAGGGCAACAGGCAGTACAAAGACAAGGCGGCCATTGCTGGCCTTTTTGTCTGCACGCATGAACTGCCGCAACGCTGCACGATCGTATTGAGCAGGTATTGCCACCGGCAGGCCGTAGAGATGCAACAGTGCCTCAATCTGCTCAGCCGTTGCTGACGAGGCACGGCCGCTGCGAACCGCCAGCTCGGCAACCGCACGCATGCCGATGGCAACGGCAAAACCATGGTTCAACGCGTAGCCGGAAACCGCTTCAACAGCATGACCGATGGTATGCCCGAAATTCAGGATCCGGCGCAGACCGCTCTCCTGTTCATCCTGTTCCACCACTGCCGCCTTCATTTCACAGCAACGCCGGATCATCGGGACAATCACCGCAGGATCAAGCGCCACAATCGCATCACGCTGTTCACGCAGCCAATGGAAAAAATCAGCATCGATTGAGGCCCCGTACTTAATGACCTCGGCCATCCCCCCCAGAAACTCCTCTTCCGGCAGGGTCTGCAAGACCTCGGTGTCAATATAGACCGCACGCGGCTGATAAAAGGTGCCGATCAGGTTCTTTCCCTGAGTAAGATCAACTCCGGTTTTTCCGCCCACCGAACTGTCGACCTGGGCGAGCAGGCTGGTTGGAATCTGTACAAAGGGAATGCCGCGCATGTAAATGGATGCCAGAAATCCGGTGATATCGCCGACAACACCACCACCAAGGGCAATAAGTCCGGAGGTACGATCAAAACCAGAGGCTGCAAGTCTGCCGGCCAACTCCTCCACTGTCTGTAAACACTTGCTCGCCTCTCCGTGAGGAAAGGTAAAAAGATCAGCGCGCACACCGTTTTCTACAAGGGCCGCCAGCACAGTGTTGCCATAGAGTGCAGCCACCCGATCGTCACTGATTATTCCGTATCGTCCGGCAATGCCCGCTGTTTTCAGCAGACCGCCGATTTGACTCAAAACTCCGGGACCAATGGCGATCGGATAACTCCGCTCACCAAGTCCAACCTCTATCGTCTGCTTCACCATATCTTTTTCCTTCCTCTGATATCGAGTATCGTCCTGTATCGGTCCTGCTCACAGCCCCCTTACTGTAACAAAAAAAGGAGATGCCGCCAATGCGACATCTCCTTTCAGAACCGGAGTCAATACGATCAGAACTTACATTGTGCTTCCTGCAGCGTGGCTCTGCATCTTCACTTCAACCTTCTCGGTGAGACCGGCGTAGTACTTACGAAGCAGAACAAGAACCTCGTCACGACCAAAGTGGTCAACTACCGGGGCGCCTTCGGACAGTGCCTTGCGGAGTTTTGTTCCGGACAGGATAACACGATCTTCCTTGCTGTGCGGGCAGGTACGCAGAGAGGCCATACCATCGCACTTATGGCAGTAGAATGTCCAGTCGATCTTCATCGGCTTGCACTGCAGATCCTTGCCGGGATCACCGGTTTTGGGAATGCGATCAAAGATCTCCTGTGCTTCGAACAGGCCGTAAAAGTCACCCACGCCGGCATGGTCACGACCGATCAGCATGTTGTTGACACCGTAGTTCTGACGGAAGGTAGCATGGAGCAGACCTTCACGCGGACCGGCATAGCGCATATCCAGCGGATAACCGGCATTGATGACATGCTCTTTCACAAAGTAGTGGTCAATCAGAATTTTGATGGCCTCGATACGGGTGTCAGCAGGAATGTCACCAGGCTTCAGGTTACCGATCAGGCTGTGAATCAGCACACCGTCACACACCTCAATGGCGATCTTGGCAAGAAACTCATGGGAACGGTGCATGGGGTTACGCAGCTGCAGGGCGGCAACGTTTGCCCAGCCACGCTCGTCAAACATGGCGCGAACCTCAACAGGTTTCAGGTAGATGCCGGGATACTCGGCAGGATACTCACCTTCGGACAGTACTTTAACCGGGCCTGCCAGGTTGAATTCCTTCTGGTTCATTACCATGATAACGCCGGGGTGGTCTTCAGGTGCGATCTCCCAGAATTTATCATCCGCTGACTCTTCGCCCTGGCCCTTAAAGACCTTCTCGCACTCCCAACGTTTATCAGCTTCAGTCATCTCGAACTTCTCGGTGACCTTCATGGTGGCGTACGTCTTGCCTTTGTTGACAAGGGCAATCTCATCGCCGACATTGATACCGGCAGCATCTTCTGCGGAAACATCCAGGGTGATCGGTACCGGCCAGAACGTACCGTCTGCCATCTGAAAATTCTCACAAACACCCTTCCAGTCAGCTTTGGTCATAAATCCAGAGAGCGGAGAAAAACCGCCGATACCCATCATGATCAGGTCGCCTTTGGCGCGATCAGTCACTTCTACCTGCTTCAGGCCTGCAGCTTTTTTCAACTCCGCTTCACGCTCGGCACCTTCAAGCAAGGCACACACAAGACCTTTACCACCGTGGGGTGCTACCAATTTTGAACTCATTCTTTTTTCCTCTCTGGTTGTATTCTGGTGAGAATATTAAACCTACTTTAATTCCGGTTAAAAACCGGATTACTTCCTGGGCAAAAAACTGAACCTTCATTCAGTTTACAAGATATTTATAAGGAAGTACCCCGGAAGTCAAGAAAAAAAACTCATGAAAATAATCAGCAAAAATGATGAGACCTATCGTTTGCATAGATACCCATATATTTACAGACAACAACACCCCTGTCACCGTGGTGATCAGGGGTGAAAAAACTGCTTTTCCGTACCATATCCCAGGGGTGACCGTAGTACTCTCCTACTCTGTACCTGTACGCAACCTCCCCACACGGTTAACAACAAGAGCAAGTTTACCGGCCTTGTTCTCCAGAGTAACAGTGCCGATCACCGACGGCATGCCGTTCGGCCTAAACCGGGTACGGTTCGAGGCAAAGGTACACTTGGATATTGTCACATTGGTCGGCAATATCACATGCCGCAGCTCCGGTTCATCTGCATCCACAAGCCAGTTATTGTTCTTGTCCACAAAGATCCGGTACGAACGGGTAGCCGATTCAAAGAGCACCGCCACCACCTCGCCTTCCCGGATAGCCCGCATCCGGGCCAGCTGCATATCGGCCTGGAGGTTGTTGATCGCACCGCGCAACATCCGTTCGGTCCGCCAACCGATCATGTTGGGGATGGCAATGGCACTCAGAATGCCGATGATGGCCATGGTCACCATGAGCTCCACCAGGGTGAAGCCCCGGCTGGTTGACTGTTTCATACCTGCCTTCCTTTGCGGGTAAAGAGGTTTCGAGCCTTCCTGCCCAACCTGCTAATTTCTCCAGACACCTTTGTCATCGCGAAAAAACGAAGTACCTTCTTTCCGGTCTGTCCCACCGGCGGTGTCATCAGCTTTCTTCTCCACCGCCGGTTCACCCAGCACCCACATCTTTGTCAGCAGAGTGTCAAGAGCAAAAAATCCGACCGGGGTTTGCGGCTTAAAGTCCTCCAGGGAGATGCGTCCACCGCGGGCATTACGGAAGATCGCCTCACTGTGTACCACAAAAATACTGTCATCAATGACAACTGTACGCGGGCTGTCATCGGATTGCCCGTGAGTATGTACAAAAACCCCCTCATACTCATCAGCACCCGGATACACCGTGTCGCCGTGTCCATCCCGGCGCATCTCCGCCTGTGCCAGGACAACCTGTCCCAACAACAGGACACAGGCAACTATTGTAACTATCCACTGTTGTGGTCTCATCATTCTTCTCCTGGTCAATCAGTCTTTCCACTCAAGATCCCGCCAGTAGATGATCGGTGTGCCGTGCACATTACCAAGCATGGCCTCCAGTTCATCCTGATCGGGATAGTAGAGCCGTTCATAGGCATTTTTTACCACATCCACCACGGTCACTGCCGGGCTGATGCCGTGCACACCGATGGCTGACACAGCAACCCAGATGGGGATGGCCTCGGTGCCGATGTTGATGTAATCATGACTGTTGATGCGTTCGTCTCTGTTGATGTCAAAAAAGGCGGTGTCCAGCCTGCTGCCGGTACAGGCATCAACCGACCAGTGAAACGAGATCCCTCCGCTCTCACAGGGAGAATCCGACGGGATGGTACTGGTGAAGATCAGCTTGCCGTTGGCCACAGTCATGTCGCGAACAATCCGCTCACCATTGGCCGGCAAGTCAAAAAACCAGCCCACATGCCTGGCTGTCTTGTTCGTGCTGCCGGCAAAAGCATCTCTTTCCTTAGGCAGGTACCAGTTGATCTGGTTGTCAGACATCACCCGGGCGATCTGGTCATACACATCCAGGTTCAGGGAACCGTACACCGTCTCCTTCACACTCCCATCGCTGTTATAATTGATACCACCGGCCCATACCTGGGTCTGGCGCAGCAAGGTCACATAGTTGGCGGCATCACTCCCGACAATGTTCGACATGTTGGAAAGAGTGCGCACAGCCCCGCAGTTTGTCACACAGGAGCTGTGCTCCTGCTGACACTCGACAATACAGTCAGCGTCACCGGCACACCGGTAGATGCAGCTGCCAGGGCCGGGGCTGGCCGCCTCACCGCGGGTACTGCTGCAGGCGGCCAGACATGACTCGCCCATCGTCGTATTGTATGTGCCAAACTGGCCAAGGTACTTCTGCTGCGGGCTGTCCGCCCATTCAGCAGACCAGTCCCAGATACCGTACACTGTCTGAACGCTCTGGTCCGGGAAGTCTGCGACCGGATCCAGGATACGGCCGGTACCGAACAGAATCATATAGCCCTTGGCATCCAACGGACAGGCCGAGGTGATCACCGGTTGCATGGTGATCGGTTGCTTATAACCGGTCTCACTCCGGGCCCGGAACAGGGGCTGTTTTATTCCGGAGGCGTCTTCAAAATAAATACCCCAGGCCTCTTTATCTGTTGCATTCAGATCAAACTTCCACAGGTTGCCAAGCAGATCACCGGCATAGGCAAAATCATTTTTACGGTCGCCCTGTGGATGAATCAGGGCCGGAGATGCCAGGCCGTTACACTGCTTTAAACCGGCGTTGTTACTACCGGCACCTGTATCGATTGTCCGGGTCCACTGGATTTTACCGTCGGTGCTTAAACCAACCGTAAAGAGTACGGCCCGCATATTTTCACTCTCATAACCGTTGCCGAACACCAGAATCCACCCGGCGTCAGTGGCATTGGACTTGACAATCTGCGGTCTGGAGAAACTGTACCCCAGGTTATCTCTGATGATGGCAGTCGACGGAAACGATGCCGGGGTATACTCCCAGAGGACAATGTCCTCGGCATTGGTTTCAATGTCGTTCTTATGGGCTGCAGCCGCGGTCAGATCAAGGGCAAAGTACCCTTTACCGCCTTTGCCTAAACCACCGACCAGTATCACCCGGCTCCCCAGATCCTGTACGGTGACATACCCATCCACAAAAAACTTGTGGTTGTCCATATAGGTTTCCTGGGCAAGCAGATGCAGATTTTCAAAGACCGCCTGCGGTGCGTAGGCAAACACTTCAACCCCGGTCTCACCATCAAAAACGTGCAACATGCCGTCGTTGCCGCCAACGATCACCCAGTCAATCCCCAGGGCCTTGTTGGCGTAGTGATAGGGTTCTGAACTGATGAAGTCACCGAGCTTACCTGTCCGGTTACGGAAGTTGCGAAAATTACTGCTGTCGTTTCGTCGCTCATAGGTGGCATCACCGCGTAGATAGTTGAGAACATACTCATCAGCCTGCTGGTTTTTCCCTTTCAGCTGCGTTTTCATCAGCGGTGTCAGTTCATCCCACTGGAAGGCCACCCCCACACCAGCCTCGGTTGTCGTGATAATCTGACGGCTTGTCGGGCTCATGGAGTTCAGCTTCTGAGCAGCCGACCACTTCACCTCCGGCGGATGCTGCTCGCACACCCTGTTGGCATTGTTGCAGGCAACCTGACAGCTGGAGTCTGTACAACCTGCCAAACAGGTGGCATGGCTCTGTGCACAGGTCTGCCCGGTGCAGCTTGCCATGCAGGTGGCTCGGTTTTCCTTGCAGGTGGTCAAACAGTCGCCACCACCCTCCGGACAGGCCGCAACACAGCTGGTATAGGCAGTACTGCACCCCAGTTCACAGCTCACAAAGCTGCAGCTTGCCACCAGCCCTGAGCTGTCCAGGCACTTGGCCAGGGTATCACCGCTCCAGTCGCTGGAATCATAGGTGGTCTGGAAAAGCAGGGTGTCTTCCTCCACCTTGTTGGCATTGATCGATACCGAGGAGGCAGTACCGGTCTGATCTTCGATCAGATCCTTGATGGTCTGCATGGCAGACACCAGCTCCTGCGGGTCAGAGGCATTGAGAAAAGAGCCGCGACTGTTGACTGCAGCATGGTAGAGGTCATCAACCGGATAACGTGCCTGGTTTGCTGTTAGTGAGTTAGGATTAAACTGCCGCCACTCCGGACAGGCGTTTGTAAAGCTGCCTGATGTTGAGGTGTACTCTGTCCAGTCAACTTTTCTCAGATCATCGAGTCGTGGGCACCCGTCAACACCCGGGGTCTTGCAGGAGGACAAACAATCAGGAAACCGGTTGGGATCCCAGGTGCCGGATACTCCAAAGGCAACCGCATAGGTTACCAGGTGCTGCCGTGGGTTATTGTCATAGCCCTTGGCCGGCACACTGTCAGCCAGCCCTGAATCAAGATCCGCGGCATAGAAGTACATGGCCGCATCCGCCAAAGTATTAAAGGATTTATCCTGAAAAATCGAATAGGCATTATACGTGCTGTTGTTATCAACGTTCCCGCCTATAGCCGTAGGTATAGTAAATGTAATGTTGTCATAACCATCGGTCATGGCTATCACATAGGCTCGTTGACATTCACCGCCGGCCTCGGTACAGGCAAAGACAGAGTCTGTGGCTGAAAAACACTGTGAATCTTTCTTCTGCTTCTGACGATCACTGGTCTTTAAACTGGAATATTCACTACCATTTTTCGTATCATCACCTTTCTGCAAGTACTTGCCCACCTCCCACAAACCACGACGCAACGGTGTGCTGCCTGTAGCACGCAGATTGTAGACTGTGGTCAGGTAGGTGAGTTTGTCGCTACCGTCCGCGGTCTCCATCAGAACAAGATGCTTGCTTGAGCTTCGGTTAATGGTGTGCAACCCCAACTCCACACCCTTCATATCCTCAACACTCAGACCAATGGCTGCCTTGGTGGTGAGGATGCGCTTGCGGTAAAAGGAGAACCAGTCGGCAAAGTCCTGACGTACCATGTAGGCAAGTTGGGCAGGATTGGTGATGTCGTTACCCAACACGTCCTTCCGCTTAGGAACAATACTGCCTGGAATCGCATCTCCAACCAGCTCCTTCAACTCGCCATCATCAACCGTATTATTGTTGTTTTTATCCGTAAACAGGTAGTAGCGTAGAGAGTAACTACCGGCGGAGCCGGGAATGGTCACCAGATAGGTGTCACCATTTGAGTCCTGGGTGTAGTAGTGGGCATTGGGTACTGTAATCTTCTGTTGGGAAACCGGATTGGCGGCGAAGCTGAGCCAGCCGACGGGTACCCAACGGTCTGTACCTCTCTGATTAATATTATACGTGTTGGTCTGTATGCTACCACTGGTGCTGTATCTGGTGACCGTGTATCTGGCCTTTGTATCATGCCCTGCATCACCGTTGACCCAGGCATACACATAGTAATTCCCGGTAACAGGTACTGTAATATCCCAGTAAGCAGCACTTCCCACTCCATTGGTGTAACGGCCACTGTTACCATGAACAGTGTCTGTTCTGCTAGTATCCCACCAGACGCCTTGCTCAGCATACAGAGAAAGGTCTTCGTTATCGAAAATAAGATTTGGATCAGAGGGTACTGAAGACGAACTCGCTGACAATCCAATGGCATCGGCATAGGTGCTTTCCCCTGTACTTTGATTGTGGCGTTCAACCTTTACCTGATGCGTTCCTTCTGCATAAACCGAAAAGTACTCGTCGTCTAATTTAAAATCATAGCTCGCATTCCTATTACTACCACCTGGATGATGCATGGAACCGTTCGACCCGCTCATATTCGAGTTAAACCGTGGATAGTCCATATGGGCGTGGGTGTAGCCGGCAGCATAGGCAGTATCTGGAAAGGCTGCACCTACAGCCAGCGGATCGTAGGATCTTTCGCCAGGACGAACCGTCACGATTTCCTCCCACATTGGCCAGGGTGTGTAGATGACGTTCGGGTTAAAGTAAATCTTATTGTAGCCGTAGTACTGGCTCCGCCACATCTTCCGCTCCTTAGTAGCCAGGGGCTGGTATGAGGAGCTGGTATACGTCCTTTGAATTGCATTGTAACTAAAAACATAACCGCGTGTGGTCGGTGTGTGGAACAGACCGTTGTCATCGCCGGTCATGAACTCCCAGTCCATACTGCCCGAGTCATCGATCAGATACATGATAAGCGGTGGTGCAGGCTTGACTGCCGCATTGGCCGGCACGTCGGAAGCAGTGACACAGGTGACCTCAGCTCCTTTCACCTTGGGCCCGTCAAAACAGTCTTCATCAGCTGCTGTGTTAGGGTCGTCGTAGGCACCGGGATGCACCTTGGGGTCATTATCATTACAGTCGCCCTGGCGGGGAGTATACCCATCACCATCCTTATCCTGATCTTCAGGGCCGCAGACCAGGTCTTTCCCGTCACAGTCCTGGTCAATGCCGTCACCGCAGATCTCCGGTGCACCGGGATAGATGTTGGGGTTGGCATCGTCACAGTCTACCTGTGCACTGGCCTCACAGGTGCCGTCACTGGCCGCGGTAAAGCCATCGCCATCAGCGTCCTGGCAGGGCACGGCAAAAACCGCATGTACGGTTCGATCCCTATCCATGGTTACCGTGATGAAGGCGTCCACGGGGTCTGCTCCATCAATATCTCCGTTCCAGCGGTGGAAAAACCAGCCTGCATCAGCAACTGCATTCAGCTCCACCTTTTCGCCCTCTTGATAGATGTAGCGTTGATCTCCAATGGCGGTCACCCCCAATGGGTCGCGGACAACCGAGCCGTTGGTTGAAACAATGGTCAGCACATAGCTGTCTTTATCGTACAGACCGGTCACCTGCTGATCACTGAAGTCCTCATTCAGATCCAACTCGATACGATTCGGTGTCCGCCAGCCGTCAACGGCAATAAACTCAATCACAAGATAGCGGGTGTTACAGTCCGCGTTGGGGATATCAGGCACGGAAAAGCTCTCCCCATGGCGGCCATCGGACTTAAAAGGTACGGCAGTGGGGGCGTAGGTGTAACTCGAATCAGTCACATAGGCCCGCCAGCTGCCGCGCAGCTGCACTTCTTGATCGTCTTCTGTATTGTCGGCACCATCATCCGCGCCAAGCAACACGGTGATGGTTGCGCTCCCAAACTTAACATCCAAGGCATGATCTGCAGTCACACTGGGAAAGGTGTGCCCGGTGCGGTTACTGTCACCGTCAAACGGCCCGATGGCAGTACCATCCACCTCCACCTGGGTAACACAGGAACCAGAGCCCGGTGCAAATGTAAAGACCGCATCTTCCCCATGATTGGCAATCACGGAAACCGGGCCGCTGTTACTCACCGACTGACCACTGCCGACGTGAGTGACACTGCCGCCTGTTGAAGCAGTTGTCTCAACCTGATGCGCAAACACCACCTCAATGGTATGCGGAGCTGTCTGCTGCGGTGTGGCCGTGGTAAAGATGTAGGTATGGTGCGTGTCACTGCCGGTAGCAGCTGTAACGTAGGTAGGCAGTGCAGGCTGACCGTCAATGGTCACCTCCTGGATCCGGTGGTCGGCCTTCACTGTAAAGACCACGTCCTGCGCATCAGGGACAACCACCGCCTGTCCGCTGGTGATGGGCTCTGACGGACTTGTCATCGTTACTGCTCCGCCGGGACTGTTCCATGAGGCACGAAAACTCCTGTCGTTATCAGTGATCGTGCCGGTATTACCGGCGAACTGAACCAGTGACACCGGCAGGCTCCCGCCGGATGCCGGAACAATAGTGAAGGTCTCATCACCTTCAACCTCTTGATCAGGATTGATGGTCACCGACACAGTGCCGCTCACCCCGGCAGCGGTAAGGGTTAAGGTACCGCTGGTTGCCACATAATCATTCCCGGCCGTCGCTGTACCGTCACTGGTTGTCCAGTTGATGGTCTCGCCGATATCAGCTCCCACTGGAATCGGCGTGATCGTTGGGGAAAAGACCATTGCGGCTGGTGTGCCAGACGGTTCTGCAAGTGAGGGAGTATCAAAGGTGATGGTGTACTCAACATCCGGGCTTCTGATGGTGACCGATGCACTCAGGGGCAATGCATTTTCATCCACGTTGTCACTCGTGGGTGTCAGGGTTGCCTGAAATGTTTCATCACCCTCAATCAAATGATCACGGATAATAGGGATGGTAAAAGTTTTTGTCTGATCGCCTGCGCTAAACAGAAGAGTAGAAACTGAAGGGCTGCCATAATCAGCACTTCCTGCCGATCCGGGGTCAGTACCGGTGGTGAAGGCCACAGTATCGCCTGCGTTCACAGGCTGATTCAGCGTAACGGTCAGGATCACGCTGCTGCCTTCAACAACCGGCTGGGGAGATGCGGTGAACGACGTCACCCGATATCTGTCATTATCAATAATGGTACCGGTCATGGTGGGGGGGACGCCGTCCTCCCAATTGGCGGTGCAGACCGTGTTGTCAGCATCACTATCATTATTGTTTGAGGGTGTGACTGAATAATACTCCACCTTAACAGTTCTGTTGCCGTCCACAATCTGGTTTTCGATCTGTACCCTGAACGACTTTTCACTTTCTCCGTTTGTAAAAATCAGAGAGTTGTCATCGCTGGTAGTCCCGTCAATGATGACCGTATAGCTGACCTCAACTCTATCACCATCTCTCACCCCTAAACCGTTGGCATCCTCTACGGTCACAGTAAAGGTCAAAGGATCGCCCTCCACCACTTCTGACGGATTTGGCTGCTCGGCGCGGACGATATAGTTATGGGCCAGGGCCTGCTGACCGGTCAGGCCGAAAAACAGGGCAGTGGTCAACAGCAGCATGCGCAGTGCGTTCTTCATGGTTTTTGTTCCGTTACTTAATGAGTTCATTGAAAAATCCTCTGAAATCGGCATTTTGCACAGCTGTTATAGGTTGTTGAGGTACACCATTTTCTTGTAACCGACCATCATCATCCGGCGACCGCTGAATGCCTTACCAGCGCCGGACTGCACATCATACCTGCCGTACACACTGAAGCAGGCCTCGCGCTTGTTCGGATCAGAGAGATCGGAACCGGAACAGACCTCGTAGTCATTGCTGTCTGAGTGCAGGTTGCCCTGCAGTGCCGCATACTGGATGCGATCATCGGCAGCAGCATCAAAACCCAAAGGTTTAAGGTCGTTGATGTGCGTTTGTTCTGCACTGACCGACGACCACTTACTTGCCCGGCTTAGATCAATAACCGGCGGCAAATCCGGATCATTGGCCTTAAGCCAGGGAAAGTTGTTCCACACCACTGCTGCACCGTTTAACAGGTCTGCCAGGAATTCCTCCATATCGGTTCGTTCAAACCGGGTGCTGCCTTCCAGGGTGACCGCTTCAAGGGCATAGAAGTTATGCTGGATGACTTCGGAGTTGGTGGCAATGGCCACCTCGGTGTTGCGAACGGTCATTGCGGCAGTACCCATGATCGACAGCACCACCAGCATGAGCAGGGACATCACCAGGACATACCCCTGTTCGTTACGGATTATATGTTGGGATTGAGTAATAACATGCTGTGTTCTGTTCATTGTTATCTCGCTGGCTCAGGCATTGGGGCCGGTGTTGCGGATATCGACAATGGTCGAGTACGTGCGTTCAATCATCCCGGCCCGTCCGGCAGGCGCCTGGGCCCGGATGGTGATGACCACGCTGCGGATCTCCTTACGCTGGGAAGTGGAGTTGTTGTCCTTATCGCGATAGCTGAAATCCAGGGCAGTCACCTTGAGGTGGTCAGTCTCGCCGATGAGGGTTTCAGTGTCTTTGGGATAGGGTGTGCCATCACCGCATCTGAACTGGACAGACTGGGAGTTCAGGGAAAAACGGATCGAACGGGCCTCACATTTATCCTTGGCGTAAGGGTTGGGAGGGATGGATTTATCTTTGGCGTAAGGGCTGGGAGGGATGGGAGGGCTGATAGAGCTGTCGCCCGGCTGGCCGACCACCCCGTCTTCATCCCAGTCAGTCAGAAAGGAAAACTCTGTGGCCGAGTTCTTTTTAATGACAAATTTTTTAGTTTTTCTCGGATCATAGGTGGCCATGCGCACTTCAGAGGCAATGGCGTCCAGGGCGGCGCGCACCTCCTGCTGCAGGGCAGCGGCTGCATTCTGCGTGGTGTAGAGCTTGCTCGAACGCTCAAACACACCGGCAAGAGAGGCTACAAGGATGCCGACAATGGCCATGGATATCAGCACCTCAACCAGTGTAAAACCAGCACTGTGGCGGGATGACGTTCTACCTTTCATATACCGTGCCCCCGGGTCAGCGTGACCACCTTCAACTCACTGCCTGCAGGGCGTGCACCTATTCCGCCGCTCTTGGTCACGGTCAGCGTTATCTTCTGCGCATCTGTTTCCTTGACCCCGGGCATATGCTCCACCCGCACCCGCACTGTGTACGGGCCGCCGGGAGCGCCGGTTTCATCAACCCCGACCATGTCCTCATTCCCCAGCTTATCAACGTTGACGGTATTCTTGTACCGCTCCAGCACCCGTTGGGCCAGGTTGATCTGCTCGGTCATCACATTGCCCCGGGTGTTGCCGTTGACCACGTGATACTGGATACCGACAATCGACAGAATACCCACCGCTAAAATCACCATGGCCACCATCACCTCAATCAGGCTGAAGCCCTGTTGTGATGACAACGGCATAGGGGTTCTCCGGGCAGGTTGTGTAAACAGTGTACGCATAAGACTCTCCTCCACCGATCCTCTATCAAAAAGCAGACCAGCTTCGTCTTACCCATCGCAAATAACGCAACATGTTAATTTTACGTGACCATTGCGCGACTGCACTTCTGTCACGACCAGATGTAGACCCAATACGTCAACAACGAACTATTAAATGTTTTTATAATTATACGGCAAGTAGACAGACATTTGTCAAATTTTTATTCACTCATCAGGACCCATAAACTCTTTTATCTTACTCAATAACGATGGATAACTGATCTCTAAAAGCCCGGCCGCTCTGGACTTATTGCCGCCGGTGGCCTCCAGGGCCCTTGTAATTAACGATCGTTCCATGATCCTCTGCGCCTGTTTGATGGAAAAGGTGCCCAACACGTCATCCAGCCGTCGATCCTGACGATGGATGCCGAATACAGCAGGCAGGTTTTCGGGCAGTACCACGTTCTTGTCCGCCACCACCACAGCCCGCTCAATGGCGTTTTCCAGCTCGCGTACATTGCCCGGCCATGCGTACCGCACAAGTAAGGACAGGGCCGCAGGTGCAATGGACTGCACCGGCGAGTTAAGCCGATGGATATACCGTTTAAGGAAAAACTCGCTCAGCATGGGAATGTCGCCCACCCGTTCGCGCAGGGGCGGCACATGGATATGAACAACATTTAACCGGTAGTACAGATCCTGACGAAAGCTCCCCGTCTCAACCTCGCGGGCAAGGTCTCTGGCGGTGGCGGCAATGATGCGCACATCGATCTTCTGCGGCACGGCAGCACCGATGGGCTGCACCTCCTCTTCCTGCAGCACCCGCAAAAGCTTCACCTGCAGGGCAATGGGCAACTCACCGATCTCATCCAGAAACAGGGTGCCCCTGTCTGCAGCCGGAAACAACCCCTGCCTGTCACGGTCTGCGCCGGTAAAGGCCCCTTTCTTATAGCCGAACAACTCGCTTTCAATCAGGTTTTCCGGCAGACCGCCGCAGTTGACCGGTACAAACCGGCCCTTTCTGCCGCTTAGAGCATGAATCCCCTGGGCGATCAGCTCCTTGCCGGTACCGCTCTCGCCGGTGACCAGTACAGTGGTGCTGTGCGGTGCCACCTTGGTTGCCAGGGCAAAGACCTCCTGCATGGGTTTGCTGCGGCCAACCATCTTGCCGAAACTGCACTCTCCGGCCAGGGTGGCAAGTTCCTGACGCAGAGCTTTATTATCCTTCCGCAGTTTTTCTCGTTCTTCAGCCTTGCGCAGGGTCAGCTCTATCTCATCGGGCTTGAATGGTTTGGAGATATAGTCATAGGCGCCAAGCCGTATGGCAGCCAGCGCTGTATCCATAGAGCCAAAGGCCGACATCATGATAATGGTGGCGGTTATGCCCTCTTCATTGGCCCGGCGCAGAAATTCCATACCATCCATCTCCGGCATGCGAATATCGCACAACACCACATCAAAGTCCTGCTGCTGCAATGCCTCCAACCCGGCCTGCCCGTTTTCCGCTGCCTGTACAGTATAGCCGAGACGGCCCAACACTGAAGACAGCATGTGCCGCATGTTCTCCTCATCATCTATTATCAGTACCCAGCGCTTATTCGACATGGTTTTCATTGTTATGATCAGATTGACAGACAGGCAGCACAATGGTCAGCTTGGCGCCGCCTTTTGGTTGATCGGCCAGATGAATCTCCCCGCCCATGGCGGTTATCAGGGCATAGGAGACCGACAATCCCAGACCGGTCCCCTTGCCCGGTGCCTTGGTGGTGAAAAACGGATCAAAGGCATTGGCCGCTGCTTCTGCCGATAAACCACTGCCGGTGTCTGTAAGAGTAAGAACAAGCTGTTGTTTATTATCAGTGATCTGATTGCTGGTGTGAACCGTCAGAACGCCACGCTCACCGGTACCGGCGGGATGCGCCTGCATGGCATCAGCACTGTTGATCAGGCAGTTAAGCAGCACCTGGAAGAGATGCGGCTGCACAACATGCACCAGAGACTGTTCAGCCTGGAGATGCAGCTCAATTCTGATACCAGTTAACAACGACTGCGGCCGCAGCAGCTCCAGAACCTCTTCAAGCACCTCATGGGTATCGATCACCGCTGCCACGCCGGTGGACGGCCGGGCCAGATCCAGCAGCTGACGCACCAGCCGGCTGACACGCTCCAGCTCCTGCCCGGCCCGGGTGCAGAAATCGTGACGCTCAGCTTTACTGATATCATGCTGCTGCAAAAGCCCAAGATACCCCTGTACAATACCAATAGGATTGCCGATTTCATGGGCCAGGCCCGCAGCCAACCTGCCCACGGACGAGAGCTTTTCGCCGCGCACCATCTCTTCGCGGGTGGCAATGAGCTGCTGGTTGGCCTCTTCCAAAGAGGCCATCTGCTGCTGCATGGTGGTGCGGTCGGCAGTGATGCGGGCCAGCATCTGTTGCAGGGCCACAGACAGCTGCCCAAGCTCGTCACCACCCCGAAGCGTTAAAAACGGTACCCCGCTCTCATCCCTATACGAATCACTCATGTGCACCAGGCGTTCCATGGGTCGAAAGAGCTGGTGATGCAACCTGAAAAAACCCAGCACCAGCACAATCACAAAGTTAAGGCCCAGGTAGCCTGCAATGTAGCGCTGCATGGCCTGCATGGCCTGATAATGATCGGCCAACGGGTAGCGCAGGGCCAGGATCTGGAGCTGTTGACCAGGCTTATCAATGTACAGGCCGATATCAAGGTAACGCTGATGGGGCAGGAAGGCAGACCACTGCACACCGCTGAGAGAGCGGATGGTGTGCCCGGCAGCCATGGTTTGGGCGGAGACACTCTGCAGAGCAGCCAGGGTTGCCGCTGGTGTAGCATCGGTGCAGAGCAACGGCTGTCCAACCTGTTGCAGACAACCGACAAGCGCACCGGTAGCCTGCACATCAGCCGTTAAAAAGGCGGCAGCAGCGGCAGTCTCTGCTGTTTTGGGCAGAAGATGTACAACACGCAGTGCAAGCACCTCTTCTTTTTTACCGGCAAATCCAAGGGCAGACTCCCGCTGCCAGAACAGGGTGACGACAAAAAATGTCATGCCTGTGGCCAGGGCAATCAACAGCCCGATGGTAAGGGTGGTGCGCAGCTTCATGCGGTATCTATCGTATGGAAAAGAAAGGCATTTGTATATTTTCTCACCCCAGGTTCAGCCGGCCGCTCTGCCTGCTACAACCTGTGGAGCAAGGCAGGAGCCAAGCCATGGTGCCGATAAAACCCTCGGCCGGAATGTCTCCTGATTGACAATTATTGTCACCAACAGGCAAACTTTGTCAACAGATTGGCTCTTTTTACTGTTTGTATTGTACGGACATCAGCAGCAAAAAACAAAAGAAACCAGCTAACCCACTGAAAAGGATAGCAAATATAAAACATAGTAAGTTCTGGCACGGCGAATGCTATAAGAGCGGCAATACAAACAACCGCCGGCTGACAACCAACCGACGGTATACCATCATCCACATTGGAGGCAAAACATGACACTGACCAAATTGAGACTGAACGCAAACGAAAAAGGCTTTACCCTGATCGAGTTGATGATCGTTATCGCCATCATCGGTATCCTGGCCGCCATTGCCATCCCGAACTTTATTGCTTATAGGAATAAAACATTCTGTTCGGCTGCGGAATCGGATGCAGCTGCGATTGCCTCCGCAGTTGCAGATTATTTTTCAATCCCGACCAACACATCAATTACAACAGGTAGCCTCACTTTCAACCCGACCGGAGATAATACCTGGGACATTTCTGCTACTGAACCGAACACTGCAATAACAATTTCGGTTACCGATGGCTCCGGACGCTGCCCGGAAGACTATCAGACTGCTAATGGTCATAATGCCAAAGGTGATGGCTGGGATGGCTCCAATAACTACCAGAAGGTTATTACTATGTAACCTTTGACCTGTCGAAATTGCGTAACCAAAAAATCAGTACAACAACCACCTGCCGAGAATTCTTCTCGGCAGGTGGTTTATTTTATGGACTATGGAAAACTCTCCGCACACGACGTCAATCCGCAGCTCGGTCCTCCTGCTATTCGCTATTATAATAACCATCTGTTATGGTAATACGTTCAGTGCCCCTTGGCAGTTCGACGACAAGCCGAACATTCTTGATAACTATACAATTCAAATAAAAACACTCCAGCCGGACACCCTTAAGCAGGCTCTCTTGGCTAAACCTTATTATCCAGGTCAAATTGAACGTCCCTTAGCCTATCTCAGCTTTGCCCTCAACTGGTACGTGGGCCAGGACAACCCCTTTGGTTATCACCTGGTCAACCTGTGCATCCACATCCTTACCGCGTTTTTCCTGTTCGCCACCACCCGGCTGCTTCTACAGACCCCGCGGATGCGCCACCTGGCAGAACGCGACGTGCTGGCTATTGCCCTGCTCAGTGCCACCCTCTGGGCCATCAACCCGGTACAGACCCAGGCGGTCACCTACATTGTCCAGCGCATGGCCTCCATGGCAGCCCTGTTCTACGTGCTTGCGGTCCACAGCTACCTGCTGGCCCGGCGAACCAACGCACCCTGGCAGCGCTGGGGTCACCTGTTCTGCTGTGCTCTCTTTTTCCTGCTTGCCCTGGGTAACAAGGAAAACGCGGTCACCCTATTGCCCGGCCTGCTGCTCATCGAGTTGATCTTCCTGAAACGGAACGATGGGTTTGCCAAACTTCTGCTTCGCCTGCTCGTCGCTGCCAACCTGCTGCTTCTGCTGGCCGCGACCTACTATAGTATCAGCCACGGTCTTCTGCAGTCTTTAACCAGCCCTGTGGGGTCCCGACCCTTTTCAGTAGGGGAACGGCTGCTCACCCAGCCCTCTATCCTTCTCTTTTACCTGTCCCTGCTGCTCTACCCATCACCGGCACGGCTCTCCATTGACCACAGCTTCCCGCTTTCGGCCTCGCTCTTCCAACCCTGGACGACCCTGCCGACCATCCTCTGCGTGGTCGGACTGATTGGCTTAGGTTTATGGCAGGCCAGAAAACGACCACTGCTCAGCCTGGCGATCCTGTTTTATTTCATCAACCATGTGGTGGAATCGACTATCATTCCCCTGGAACTGATCTTCGAGCACCGCAACTATCTGCCCTCCTTTTTCCTTTTCCTGCCCATCGCCGCCGGTCTGCAGTGGGCGCTCAACCGTTCTGTTGAATCAAGCCGACTGGTGTACGGTACCCTGGTTGTACTTGTACCCGCGCTGCTCATTACCATCGGCCTGGGCACCTACAGCCGCAACCAGGTATGGGCTACTGAAGAATCACTCTGGACCGACGCTCTGAACAAGGCTCCAGACAATGCCCGCCCTTATGCCAAGTTAGGAGAAATTTACGGTTGGCAAAAGGAAAAGAATGCACAGAACCTACAAACTGCCGTAGCCCTGCTCCACAAGGCAATGGAGCGGGAAAGCCCGCGCACTTCGTTCAAGCCGGCGATCATGGGTAACATCGGCAAGGTCTATGCCAATTATGGGCTTCTGGATGATGCAATCCATTACTACCATCAGTCGCTGACCCTGAACCCGGACTTCCTTACCTCGCGCTTCGACCTGGCTAATGCCCTGACCCTGCAGGGCAAGGCCGGAGAGGCTCTGGTACAGATCGACCAGGTCATTGCTCAAAATGATCAACAAAGTCGTTTCTTCAACCTGCGCGCCCTGCTGCTGCTCTGGCTTGATCGACCTGAGGAGGCAGCCGTGGCCGGCAGTGAGGCCATGCATCGTACCCTCGTGAACAAGGAACGCTATTTCTACAACAGTGGTGTGGCTCTGGGTCGAGCTGGCAATTTCCAGCAGGGCCAGTGGTTTCTCCAGCATGCCCTGAAAGCCTTTCCAAATGACCGGCGCATCCTCTACAGTCTGATCGAAAATCGTCTGCTCGCCGGTGAATCCGGTCCGGCCGGAGACTATGCAACCCGACTGGTAACTGGCCACAGCTTGGCCGCAATCCAGGCCGACCTGGCAATTCTGCCCACAGACTATGCAGGTGCACCGATCAATGCAGCTCTGATAGAACCCACTATTCTTGATGCAGCTCGCCAGATAACGACTGCACTGGAAACAACCGTAAAAACCGTACAATGAAACCAGCTGCCAATCGCAACAAGACAACACCCTGGCCCTATCACTGGTATACTGTTCCGGTTCTTTTCCTGCTCCTGCTCGGGCTTATTGACAGTGGTTACCTGGGCTGGTTGCACTATAAAAACTATACAGACATCACCTTCAGCAGTTTCTGTGCCCTGTCAACATCCATTAACTGCGATACAGTCTCGCAGAGCCCGTGGTCAATCCTCTTTGGCCTGCCGCTCGCCGTCTGGGGCATCTTTGCCTATCTGGTTTTTCTTGTCCTCTTTTTGCCGGTTTTTCGGCACAATCAGGCCAGGATGCCGATCTGGTATGTGCTGCTTACCCTGGCATTTAGTTACTCGGCCTTCTCTATCTACCTTGGCTTTATTTCCGCCACCCGGATCCACGCGCACTGCATCCTCTGCATGGCGAGCTATGCCATCAGTTTTCTGCTGCTCATCTACTCGTTTATTATTATTCGCCGTTTCTGCGGGACGTTTTCCATAAGCGGCCTTATTGCAGCCCTGCGCACAACGATGCGCTCGCCTTTATCGGCTGCAGGGTTGCCGGTTCTTTTTGCGGCTTTTGTTCTTGTTAAAATGCTACTGCCCTCCTACTGGCACTACACTCTGCCCGCTGTCACAGAAGAGGTAGCGCATGGTCTGACTGAAGAAGGCCACCCATGGATCGGTGCGGCCAATCCACAACTCACCATCCACGAGTATACCGATTATCAGTGTTTTCAGTGCGGTAAGATGCATCAGTTCCTGCGTAGACTGGTTGCCGAACATCCGGATACCATCAGGCTGGTTCATCACCACTATCCCATGGATCATGAGTTTAATACCGTTATTGTGCCGGAACCCTTTCATGTCGGCTCCGGCAAGATGGCCATGCTTGCCATCTATGCTGTTTCTCAAAATAAATTCTGGGCAATGAACGATGCACTCTACGAGCTGGGCCGCGAAAAACAGGCGTTTAGCACCAAAACCCTGGCTGATAAAACCGGGATCTCGGCAGGTGAGCTGACCGCGGCAATTCAGTATCCACCAATCAGGAACGCACTGCTGGTTGACATCCGTCTGGGTATGAAACTGCACATTACAGGCACGCCTTCCTATGTGATAGACGGCGAGGTGTATACAGGATCAATTCCACCAGAGATTCTTAAAACAGCACTTCAACCCTCACAGCCTGCCAAAGTGCACGATACCACTGTAACCCCTTAAATTTTGCTCAACAAAACATCATTTCCCGGCAGCATACCAACAGTTGCTTGTAAGCAGATCTTGTATACTGTTGGCAGCATGCTACAATCAATCTATCACTCTATGTTAACTCTGCTCACCACGGCCCTGCTTGCTCTTCTTGCCTGGGCAGAGCATGGTTTTCAACCTCGTTTTCTTCTTTTAGCCGGGCTGTGCTGCGGCCTTGCCTATCTGATAACTGAGGTCGCGGCCAGGCAGCCGAAACAGTAGCTGATTCAGTAACCAGCCGATACAATGAATACAAATACATTGCATATTGAAAAATAATATAAAAAATATACCATAAAGGTATGAAATTTGTGTTTGATTCCCAGAAAAGCGCTGCCAACAAACAAAAGCACGAAATAGATTTTGTTGAAGCTCAAGAACTATGGGACGATTGGGATCTGCTGGAAATTCCGACTAAAATTGTTGAAGATGAAAACCGCTGCCTTGTGATCGGCAAGATCGGAATCAAGCATTGGTCCGCGGTTATCACCTATCGTGGCGACACAATCCAGATCATTTCCGTTCGCCGGTCACGCGAAAAAGAGGTGGAATACTATGAAAGCACAGGAATTTGACACGAAATTTGAAGCCGGCGAGGACTTAACCGATGATCTTGATTTCTCCAAAGCCCGCCGGGTGAACCAGCAAAACCGGCGCGTGAATATAGACTTTCCCGCCTGGGTTGTCGAAGGGCTCGACAAACAAGCCAAACGCCTTGGGATAACTCGGCAAGCGCTTGTCAAGATATGGATTGCCGAGAAGCTGAAAGAAGCTGTTTAATGCGCCTCCTCACCCAAATCAGGATAATGGGTTGACCCACCATATCCTGATCATTTTAGAGAGTTCTCGCTATGCTCGAAATGACAAAACAGCCGCTTTCCTGCTTTTTACGAGTGCATCGCCGTTTATTCGGGTCAACAACCAGCGGCCATAGACCATGCCCACTTTAGAGATCACCGCTATCCGCCGGATACTGGCTTCCGAACCCAACCTGGAGTTTGCCGTGCTGATCGGCAGCCGGGCCGACAACACCCACACCCCGGACAGCGACTGGGATTTCGCCCTGCAATGGCAAAGGGATATGGACTGGCTGGAACAACTGGCGCGCACCGAAACCCTGCGCCACGGCCTGGCCAACGCACTGATGCTACCGGTCACGACTGTTGATTGCATTGACGTTCCCCGGGCGAGTTTGGCGATGCGGGCTGAAATCGCTGAAAACGGTATCGTCCTGACAGGTGAGGATGGGCTGCCCTGGCAACGATTTCTTCGGCGAACCTGGAGAGAACTGGAAGACCATTACTGGCAGGAGATTTATGCGCACTGACCTGTATCATGCCGAAACCAAGCGTATCGCCGCACACCAGGGCGCCCTGCTGGACGAGGCCCGCTCACGCCTGCTTGCTTCGCGGCAACTCACCCCCTTGGAACAAAATGGCGTGTTGCACGGGCTCCAAGTATTGATTGAAAACGCCATCGGCAAGGCCAAGCAACTGCTCAAGGCACGGGGTGAAACAGTGCCGATATCCGCCTACCACGCCTTTGCCGTCCTGGCCCGGACAGGACTCATCAGCCAGGAGATACTGGCCGATTGGCATGGAATCATTGGCCTCCGCAACCGTATTGTCCATGATTACATGAATATGGATATGGACAAGATCCTGACCTTGGTCAGCGAAGGACGCTACAAACTACTCCTCGACTTTCTCATGGCCCCTCTCAATGACGAAACAATGTGAGAGAGCCCTGACCTGGGGGCTGGTTCTGCTGCTGCTGGCGCTGATCAGTGCCACTCTCCTGCTGAGTTCGGTACCGCCGGTGGACCGCGATGCCTTAACGCACCATCTCTTTGTTCCCAAACTCTGGCTGCAGCACGGCGGCATCTACGAGATTCCGGAGATTGCCTTCTCCTACTATCCCATGAATCTCGACCTGCTCTATACCATCCCGCTCTACTTCGGCAACGACATCATCCCCAAGTACATCCATTACGGTTTTGCCCTGCTCACCGCCCTGCTGGTGTACCAATATCTTAACAAACGGTTGGGCCGCCTGTACGGTCTGCTCGGCGCCCTGTTTTTTCTCTCTGTGCCGATTATCGTTAAGTTGTCGATCACGGTCTATGTTGATCTGGGCATCGTGTTTTTTACCACTGCTGCCCTGCTTGCTCTTCTTGCCTGGGCAGAGCATGGTTTTCAATCTCGTTTTCTTCTTTTAGCCGGGCTGTGCTGCGGTCTTGCGGCCGGCACAAAGTACAACGGCCTGGTCTCTGTGGTGGTGCTGACCCTGCTGGTACCCCTGCTCTACCAGCAGTCTGTCTCCAGAGACAAACAAAGCAGTGGCCGGGCGCTGCTCTGGGCCATGGTTTTTGCTGCAGCAACCCTCACCTCCTACTCTCCCTGGCTGGTCAGAAACTATCTGTGGACCGGCAACCCCATCTACCCTCTGCACGACACACTGGTGCAGAAACTGCACACCACGGTCACTGGTCAACAGGCCACCGACCAGGCAGTGCTTACCACCACCGAACAGACACCAGTCCAGGCAGTCAACAACGCCTTTATTGCGCGAAAAGTTCTGTACAACGAACCATGGTGGCAGGCTGTTCTCTTACCGGTTCGTTTTTTCTTTGAAGGACAGGACGACGATCCCCGCTACTTTGACGGTAAACTCACCCCCTTCCTTCTCATCCTGCCGGTACTGGCTTTTTGCTGCAGGCCAACAAACAAACGGCTGCGACGCGAGCAAAACTTTCTCCTCTGGTTTGCTCTGCTCTACTTTTTCTTTACCTTTTTTCAAGAAGCCATGCGGATTCGCTATGTTGTTGCAATAGTGCCGCCGCTGGTCATCCTGTCCATGTATGGGCTGCATGGTCTGATCAGCCTCTTCTCAAGATGGCGACTAACAACAACTGCTCGTCAATTGGGGAAAGTGCTGTTGACGGCAAACATCATCGGCTTGATGCTGTGGCTGAATCTGCAATATATTGCCGAACAGTTTGCACAGGTACAACCCTTGCCGTACTTGACAGGAAAAGTGAAGAGAGATGAGTATATTACCAGGTTCCGGGCCGAATATCCGGCAGTACAGTTTGCCAATGCCTCTCTTCCAGCGCAGACAAAGGTGCTCTGTCTTTTTCTTGGCAACAGAGGATATTACATGGATTTTGAACCGATTTTTGCACAACCGTACTCAACAACCCTTTTTTCCCCTGCCCTTACCACTCCACACAAAAACCACTCTCTCTTAACAACGCTGGAACAACAGAACATAACGCATATCTTAATGCGTGACGATTTAACCATCGCCTGGTGGCAACAGTTAAACGAGTCAGACAGACAGCGGATGGCTCCGCTGTTTACTCATGCCGCACAACCTTTGCTGCAACGAAACGGGTATTCATTTTTCCCAATCACTGACTGAGGGGATCAACGAGGAGAAAAGACATGAGTCAACAGTACTCACTGCCCAAACAGGAAACCGGCGAAGTCTACACAACCGGCAACGTGCTGATCCGCTGGATCAGCAAGCGACTGACAAGAAAAATCGGAAAGTTGCTCCAGGACATCGGGGCGGCAGAACAGTTCGGCCTTGACATCGGTTGTGCCGAGGGGTACCTGCTGGCCGATCTGAAACAGCAGGGGATAATCGGCAAAGTAGTTGCCATTGAACTGGAACTCGAAAAAATAACATCTTCTGTCGCTAACGGCATGGGTGTGCAGTTCGTACAGGGTGATGCGGAAAACATTGGTGTGCGTTCAAAATCGTTTGACTACGTCATGGCCACTGAAGTGCTGGAGCATCTGCCGTATCCGGAAAAAGCACTCGCCGAAATCTGCAGGGTAGCCAAGAAAAATGCCCCGATCATCCTTTCCGTGCCCCATGAACCGTATTTCCATATCGGCAACATCTGTCGGGGCAAGCACCTGCATCGTGGAGGCAGGACCCCGTCGCACCTTCATTTCTGGCACAGAAAAGACTTTCGAAGCCTGATAACGCCCTATGTCCGGATTGAAAAGGAATATACGCTCGCCACCTTTCCCTGGCTCCTTTACCTGTGCACCTGCAAATAAATGGTCCGAAAAAAACTTGTTTCCCTAGCGATTTCTTTTTGCCTCCTCCTCATTGTCGTCGCCATCTGGTACTCAGAGCGAACGACTGTTCTCGATCTTTTCAAAAAAGCGGAACCAGGCTGGCTCTTCGCCGGTTTTGCCTGTTATCTCGTTAATTACGTATTACGGACCTACCGTCTTCAGGTTCTGATCAATTTCCACCGTGTCTCTTTTCGTACTCTGTTCAGAATTTCCTGTCTACACGGATTTTTTTCCTACTTTCTTCCTTTACGCTCCGGGGATCTTTCCTTGCCGCTGCTGCTGAAGAAGGAGTCCGATTTTTCCCTTATCGTGGGCAGCGCGGTACTGATAAAAACGCGTTTGCTCGACATGATCTCTCTGGGTTTTTTCCTGGCGACAGCTACTGTGTTTTCCTTGAAACATATCGCCACCCATTATCTGGTACTGTTCGTCATCTGCAGTCTCTGTCTGGTCCTGGTTCCCTACGCGATAACCAGCCTGCTGCGTCTGCAACGGATTGCCTCGCTACAGTTTCTCAACAAACTACCAACCGATTTTCGACTCAGTCAGTACACCCTGGCGGAAACCATCCTTTCGTTCTTCATCTGGCTGTTCGTCGGCTGCACCCTCTTTGCCGTAGTCACTGCTCTGTCCATCCCCCTGTCTTTTCTTGACATCTGGTTTCTCACCGCCATTCAATTACCTTTGCAGCTCATCCCCATCCAGGGAATTGCCAACGCCGGCAATCATGAGGCGGGCTGGGTAGCGGGGTTCAGTATTCTGGGTATCACCCCTGAACTTGGTCTGGGTTTTGCCTTGGCCTCACATATAGCCATTATTCTCTACGTTGCTCTGCTGGGAGTAATCGGCCTTATGGTCCCGCGCAAGTACCAATCATCTCACTACTGAAACGAATTACAACATCGGTACAGAACCCGAGAAGAGAAAAATGTCGGTCCGAAACAGTACGACCGCCGTCAAACTCGACCGTTGTAATCAGCTTTTACTCTGTCCGATCGTAGCGCATCTGACTGACCTGCTCGGCCACCAGACCGATCATAAAGATAATGACCGAAGTGTTGAACAGCAGTGCCGACATATTGGTGAACCGACCCTGGGTGAAAAAGGTGTAGGCATAGTAGCAGACCCCGGTGGCGAACAGACTGAAACTGATGGGTAGGAACACGCGAAACGGTGAAAACAGGGTGGCTATTTTGGTGATGATAAGGAAAAACCGGGTACCGTCCCGCAAGAGTTTGATCTTGCTTTTACCGACCCGCGCCCTGGTCTGGATGGGGACGTACTTGACGCTGCGACCGCTTCGCAGATAGGCCATGGTTAAGGTGGATGGGTAGGAAAAGGTGTTGGGCAGCAGGTAGAGAAACTGTTTGGCCACGGAAACCCGGACCAGGCGAAAACCGGAGGTAAGGTCCTCGATCTTGAACTTGGTGACATAGGAGGCAAACTTGTTGTACAGCCAGTTGGCCAGATCGCGATGTGCCCTGGTTTCCGACTGTCTGGTCCGCGCCCCCACCACCATGTCAAACCTGTCGCGATGTGCAAGCAACCGGGCAATATCTTCGGGCTGGTGCTGACCGTCGGCATCCATCATCACCACCCACTCGCCCCGGGCACAGCGCAGCCCGGACTTAATGGCCGCACCGTTACCGATATTGTAGGGATGGGGCCAGACATTGGCTCCGGCGGCCATGGCCTCTGCCATGGTCTGATCTGTGGAACCGTCGTCCACCACCAGGATCTCATACTCCGGATACAACTCACGAATGCGTTGTATCGTGGTGCCGATCACCCCCTCCTCATTAAAGGCGGGCAAAAGGATGGTCACCTCGTATTTTTTGGTATCCGCCACAGTCATTCTCCCCAGGCTGAAATTCTCTTCTGGGATGAATTAGAGCAGAAACCAGGCAAAAAACAAAGGGATTATAACAAGAACTCCAGGAAAAAGAGTTGGTTATGACCAGATGCCCGCAATGGGGAGGCCGCATGCACTGCACGCACCATCATGCATGCCCTTTACCTGACCGCCAAAACCAACCCGCTGCACAAGCAGCGCCCCGCAGCCGGGACAGTGGGTATCCATTCCTCCGGCTCCACCCACATTGCCTGCATAGACAAAGTGCAACCCCTCTTCCCTGCCGATGGCACAGGCCCTGGCAATGGTTGCCGCCGGTGTGGCCGGCCGGTCCTGCATCTTGTAGGTGGGATAAAAGCCGCTGACATGCCAGGGGATATCTGCAGAAACATCCTGAAGAAAACGGGCGATGTTTCGCACCTCCTGTTCACTGTCGTTTAAGCCCGGAATAAGCAGCGTGGTCACCTCAACCAGCACACCCAGACTGTGAAACAGACGGATGTTCTCGACAACCGGTTCAAGCCTGGCCTTACAGACTTCCTGATAAAATTCGGTGGTAAATGCCTTGAGATCGATGTTAATGCCGTCGAGCACCGGTGCCAGATGCTGCACCACCTCGCTGGTCATATAACCGTTACTGACAAACACGTTTTTCAGGCCCCTTTCCTTTGCCGGCCGGGCGCAATCGTAGGCAAACTCATAAAAAATTGTCGGCTCCACATAGGTGTAGCTGATACCGGCACAACCGCTGCGCTGTGCCGCATCCACCACATCCTGCGGTGTTCTGCGTGCACCGGTGATTTCGCCGGAGCAGAGGTGCGGGTACTGGGAGATCTGATAGTTCTGGCAATGTAGACATTGAAAGTTACACCCCACCGTGGCAATGGAATAGGATCGGCTACCGGGGACAACATGAAAGAGCGGTTTTTTTTCGATGGGATCGATGTTTTCTGAAACCAGTCTGCCGTAAACAAGAGAGTACAGTCGGCCGTTCCGGTGCTCACGCACACCGCAGATGCCGCGTTTACCTTCGCTTATCCGGCAGCGGTGATGACACAGTTCACAGACGACTCTGCCGTCTGGAGACTGTCTGTAAAACAATGCTTCATGCATACTCCCCTCCCTTGTCGGCATTCGGGTCAGATCGCGCACTGTACCGTGGCGACTGACTGTTTCTCTTTTATTCTGCCGGACCTTCAGGTACCATCTGCCTGAACCAAGGCATTCTCTGCAGAGAGCAGAGACCGCTACATGCGTATTTTAGCCTCTGTCTTGGCCGGATTTTTCTCAAGACGCCGATAACGGCCAACGGCCTGTTCTGCAAATCGGCCGATGATATGGGAGAGGTCGGAACTTTGCCAGACCTCGGCAAAGACTGCATTTGCCAACAGGTGATCAGCAACCAGAAACGGCTGTTCGCCTTCCGGCTGCAGGCTGATATCTTCAAACTGCAGCGACACCTGTCTATCCAGGGCCTCGTTGCAGAGCTCATGAACACAGTACACAAAGAATTTTCTTACGTCCTCGGTTGATTCGGCCTCGTTGAGCTGTTTTCTGAATTTGGGCAGCAGTTCATTTTCAATCTTTGTAAAGGACTGTATCTTGACCATGGTCATCCTCCTGTTGAGAGAAATTCTTGTCGTGGAGCATCATGCCGAGCCTGGTCATCAACGAGCGCTCGTAAAAAGCTGTACAGTTACACGTACGTTTTCCGGCGGACAGGGTCATAAAGAACAGGCAGCTGCAGGCAAACCAGCTCCGATCATCTTTCGCTGCCATCACCTGCTGCTCAATACAGCAAGACTGTTGCCTGTTCCTCCTGGCTGCGGGCGGCCATCTCCCTGATACGGGCGGCCATGGCCTCGGGATTTGAAGGAAACGCTCCCTCCGGACACGCCTGCACACACTGCTGACACACCACACAGGCCTCACTGATGATCGGATACGGATCTACGACAATGGCCCCGGTCGGGCACACCTCAGCGCAGATCCCGCAGCTTGTGCAGAGTTGCTCGTCTGCAGCCAGCGGCGGCATGGAGGCTTTTGCTGCTGCCAGCGATTTGATCTGCGCCTCGGCACGCATGGTCGGCGGAAGATAATCAAGCTTCTGCAGATCAAGCACCACGCGTTTCGGTTGCGCAAGTCGCTCCACCACCACATCAACCAGCGTTCGCACCTGATCCAGGTCTGCCTGGTCCGGGCGTCCCTGGGCCAGTGGTTCTGCCGCACCCCACATCGAGGCATGTACAGCCAGAACTTTTGCCGCAGCCACAGGGATATACTGTTTTTCAACGAGCTGGGCAGCCATCTCAGGCAGGGCCAGACCGCTGGCAACACCACCCCAGGTGACAAAGGGAACGGCACGGCCGGTTTGATTCGGTGCCAGGGCATCGATCCAGCGGCTCACCAGAGGAATGGCATGATCGCAATAGACAGGTGAGCCGATCCACAGACAGACAGGTCTATCGGACAGACCGGGGAGAGACCGGGCAGCGGCCGCACCCTGCACACTGAGGTCAGCCATCTCGACCTGACACTGCTGTTTGAGTAAACGTTGTTGGATGGTTTCCGCCACCAGGCGGGTGGTACCGGCGGGTGAGAAGTAGACAATACGATGCGCGTAGTTCATAAAACAAGTCTCCTGTTAGGGTCATCCCGAACATGGCGGCTGGCGCACGTTCGGCCTGTTCAACAAAGATCTGTTGACGGATAAACAGTTTGTCGGCAACGCAACCGCGCTGCATGCCTTCCAACCCGGTGACACGTCTCTGACCTTGCAAACAGTCCGATGTACAGACAGGTACATCCAATGACAGAACATACCGTCAATACGGCGGATACTGACAAGAACCTATGGTGTACTCCTTTATCGGATAACCATATTGATTCAGCAGAACCTGTCCGTAGTGATCAAGCACATACCGTTCCCACCGGCACATGCCCGGCGGCACAACCGGCGCGTAGGTGGTTACCGGAGCAGCAGCAACCGGCGGTGGATAGACAGGTGGTGGAGGACGATAAGCCAGGGCTGTGAGCGCTGAACCGAGAAAGAGTCCGGTCAACCCCCATCCCAGGGCAACACCACTGCAGCAGTGATGACGGCTCCATGCAGACACCGGATTAAAGGAGATGGACAGGATACAGAAAACAAGGACAAAGATCGTTGTCTTTTTCATGGTGATTTCACAGTGCAAGGTTCAAGGAGGGGATACAGGAGTTTTCCCTGCCGCTATCTTACCTGTACTGTCTCTATACCATACTTCGATCTTTTTGGGTGAACGCTTTTGAAAAAACTACGGCGGCATCGAGAAAAGATGCTCCGATGGCGCGCTTTAAACGCCGGAGTACAAAAAACCGGCCCCGGACCTCCTTCCTGTACAACAACTAAGGCGTCTGCCGGCAAACAAAACGCCCGGAGCAACATGGCAACAGGTACAATTTTACAGCAGGAAGAGGTGGTCCGGGACAAGCCGTACAACAGCAGGGTTAAACAAAAAAAATCCCCGGATCAATGACTCTTGATCCGGGGATGCCCTGGTTTATCCACGTACCGATGTTTTCCCTTGTCCAGAGAGAAAACAACTATCATCTTTTCAGGCAGGTCTTCTGACTTTCGGATCGCTCTACTATCTGCGTCTTCCCGACCGTACGGCCAGTGACATTATGCAGCTTCGTCCCCGAATACAGCGGCGGGCCCGTCCCCGATTCTCACGGGGTTCCCTTTTCATCCTTACGGAACCTGAAAAACTATTCAACTGAATTACATGCACACCTAAGCGGTTCACCCCCTTCTTGTCAAGCATAAAAAAGCACACTGCCCACACAATCCCGCCGGTCCCGGTGTCTGTAGGATGGTGAACTGTCTGAAAAATGCCGCCTGTCTGTCCCGGGTCGGCTGCTGCAGCCCAAGCACCCTGCCTCGGGGTATCACCACGTTCAATAAAAACACCGGACATGTGAACAGGTGACATCAACCCTGAACAGTGGTATAAACCACTGCTTACGCTCCACTTATCAGCAAGATCGTACCATGTAAAAACCGGCATCTACCCCTGAACAGACCTCCACCCCCATCAGCCATGCGTTGCCGACCTGTTGTATACGCCCGGGAAAACCGACATCAAAGGCACTTTCCAAAACAGAGGGGCCAATGAGGTCTCTTTATCCGGCATCCCTTACTTCTTTCTGCATCTTATGCGCAACACATCCGCTCAAGACCGTACCTTGTCATCCTTATCCGGCAGAAACGGTATAGCAACGGCACAGCAGCACACCAAAGCAGTTGTCGGTTTCAACACAAACCGGCTTATCGCCTGCCATGACTGTGATCTGCTGCACCACCTGCCCGAACATGCAATCACCACCCTGCTCTGCTCCCGGTGCGGCGCGGTGCTGCGCCGTCAAAAACCGGCAACAGTTGAACGCTCACTGGCCTGGATCACAGCCGCTCTGATCCTCTTCATTCTCTCCAACAGTTTTCCCTTTCTGGCCATCCGGAGCAGCGGTCTGGCGCAGGAGACCATCCTGTTGTCCGGTATCCATGAACTCTGGAAACAGGATATGCACAGCCTTGCCGTGCTGGTTCTTCTCACCTGTGTACTCATACCGCTTGTACAGATGCTGGGGCTGCTCTATATTCTGGTCCCACTGCAGCTGGGTGGACGGCCGGCGCCCTCTGCAGGCTCCTTGTATCGGATTGTCCAGGAGCTTGCCCCCTGGGGAATGATGGAGGTTTTTATGGTGGGCATCCTGGTGGCTCTGGTAAAACTCGATCACCTGGCAACCATTGTCCTGGGGATTTCCGTCTTTTCCTTTGCAGCCCTGATCTTTGTCATGGCCGCCGCCTTTGCAAGCCTTGATCCGGTCCTGTTGTGGGATCGTCTTGACCAGCGCCGATGAACACCAAAACCGCCACCGCCCTGCAAGTGGGATTGATCAGCTGTCACGACTGCCGGCAACTGGTCTCGGTTCAACAGGCAGACAACTCTCCGTACTGTCCTCGCTGTGGTGCCCGTCTCCACCGGCGTAAACCTAACAGCCTGACCCGTACCTGGGCCCTGATCTGTGCAGCGATGATCCTGCTTATTCCGGCCAATCTGCTGCCGATCACCATTACCACCTCCCTGGGAACCAAGCAAACCGACACCATCCTCAGCGGCGTGATCTACTTTATGCAGACCGGTTCCTGGGAAATTGCAGCGGTCATCTTTATTGCCAGCATCTTTGTTCCCTTTGCCAAGTTGTGTATTCTGATCTTTCTGCTGCTCACTGTCCGCTTTCGATCACAGTGGCGCCCCAGAGACCGCACCGGTCTTTACCGCTTAACCGAGCTGGTGGGCCGCTGGTCCATGGTGGACATCTACGTGGTCACCATTCTGGTGGCCCTGGTCAAGCTGGGAGCCATAGCCGATATTGAGGCCGGGCCTGCCGCCATCTACTTTGCTGCCGTGGTGGTGACGACGATGTTTGCCGCCAACAGCTTTGATCCCCGTCTGATCTGGGATGTACTTGAGGAGGACGTATGACTGATCGTTCAACGATCGAACAACATATTGCCGCACCCGTTGTTCCGGCCAAACGCCGTTTTTCCCTTGTGTGGATTGTACCACTGGTGGCCCTGGCCATCGGCGGCTGGCTGGCGTTCAAGGCCATCCGTGACAAGGGGCCGACCATTACCATCACCTTTGCCACGGCTGACGGTCTGGAGGCGGGGAAGACTAAAATCAAGTTTAAGGATGTGGATATCGGCCAGGTGGAATCCATTGCTCTGAGTGAAGATGCCGCCAAAGTGATGGTCACCGCCAAAATGATCAAGGGAAGTGAGGTGTTTTTAACCGATCAGACCAAGTTCTGGGTGGTCCGGCCGCGCATCAGCGGTGGTTCGATAACCGGGCTCGGAACCGTGCTGTCCGGCGCCTATATCGGCATTGACGGCAGCAGACTGGGAGAGCCTGCCTCCACCTTCACCGGACTAGAGACACCTCCGGTGGTCACCTTTGACCATCCCGGCAGGTCGTTCAAGATCGTTGCCGACTCACTGGGTTCTCTTGATATTGGTTCTCCGGTGTACTATCGGCAGATTCAGGTGGGTCAGGTGGTGGGTTACAACCTGAACGAAAAAGGGACCGGTGTGGACATCGTGATCTTTGTTGATGCCCCCCACTTTACCAGGGTGACGAAGAATACTAAATTCTGGAACGCCAGTGGTTTTGATGTATCGCTCAGTGCCCATGGGTTAAAAATCGACACCCAATCCATGGTGTCGATCATCAACGGCGGCATTGCCTTTGACCTGCCCAAGGATTCGGGACCGGGTGAGGAGGCGGCGGAGGATACGACCTTCCATCTGTATGCCGACCGCAACGCCATCCAGGAAAAACGGTACACGATCCGCACCTACTATACCCTGCTCTTTGATGAATCGGTACGCGGCCTGCAGATCGGTGCACCGGTGGAACTCTACGGCATCAAAATGGGCGAAGTTGTCGACCTGAACCTGGAATTTGACCTGGAACAGAAGAAGTTCGTGGCCCCGGTAACCGTGGCCATCGAACCGGAGCGGATGAGTTTTTCCAACAGAGAGAAGATATTAAAGATCTTCAACAACGATCCAAACCTGTTCATCAAAACCATGGTGGAACGGCATGGCCTGCGGGCCCAACTGCAAAGCGCCAACCTGCTCACCGGCCAGTTGATGGTCAACCTCGTCTTTGTGCCGGATGCCCCCAGGGCCACCTTAAGCACCAGAAACGGGGTGCAGGTGGTGCCCACCGTTACCGGATCGTTTGAACGACTGCAGGAAAGTGTGAGCCGTATCCTTACCCGGCTTGAAAATGTGCCCTTTGATCAGATCGGCAACGAACTCCAGCTGACACTCAAAGCCGCCACCGCCACCATAGCTGAGGTCGGCAACCTGACCGCAACGCTCAACAGCGAAACCGCACCCAAACTGCAGACAGCCCTGATGGAGCTGCAAAAAACACTGATCGATGTCCAAAAGAGTCTGGGTGCGAATTCACCCCTGCAGTACAACACCACCAAAACCCTGGAAGAGTTGTCGCGTGCCCTGCGTGCATTGCGTGAGCTTACCACCACCCTTGAACATCAGCCGCAATCGATCCTGTTTGGCAAAAAGAGGCAGCCGGATGAATAAATTTAACCTCAGTGTACTCTGGTTGATACTCGGAACAGTGCAGCTTGGCCTTTTGGGCTGCGGCCCGGCTGTCCAACCCATCAGCTATCATACCCTTACCGGTTTTCCGGCAGCGACTGAAACCAGGGACAACCACAGCCAACTCGTGCTGCAGATCGGGCCGGTCAACCTGCCGGACAGGCTCAAACAATCACGGCTGGTTTTCGGGACCAGCGGTACCTTTCAGTTCAGCGACCAGCATCGCTGGGCCGATGATCTTGACCATGACATTGCCCGGGCCATTGGCGAACAGCTGGCAGTCATGCTCAAAACAGAGCAGATCGCTCTTTTTCCGGAAAACCGATACGCACAGATAACCTGTCAGATTGTGCTTGATGTGCTGACGTTAGAAGGTCTGCCCGGTCAGGAGGCATCTTTTAGTGTGCGCTGGTCAATCATTGACCCTGATACACGAGCCGTCCGCTTCGTCCGGCGCAGTACGTTTGGCAGACAACCGGCAGACAGCAGCCAGGCAGCCTGGGTTGCGGCGCAGCGTCAGAACATCGCCGCACTCAGCGAAGAGATTGCCCGCGCCATCCAAACAGGCAACTGGTAGCCGCAGGGTAAAACGATTGAGAAAAATAGTCCGGATTGGAAAGATCTGAGCCTGGGTTGTATGGATTTTGAGACTATCGCAGAGTTCATGTTTGGCATATCAAGGATGATGGATTCTGCGACTACGGTTGCTGTGCGTCCTTCGCGCAGAATGACCGTTGCAGGGTGACAGGGTGATGTCTGAGTCAATTTGATGTCATTCCGCGCAGAATGACTGTCGTAGGGTGACAAGGTGATATCTGAGCCAAATTGATGTCATTCCGCGCGTAGTCGCGGAATCCAGTTGAATGCAGGGACGCCACATGGAAGGTAAACACGCTTCCACCTATATTCTCGCCGGCAAACAAAATGGAACGCTTTACACCGGGGTGACCAGCAACCTGGAACGTCGTATGTATGAACATAAAAACAAAACACACTCTGAAAGCTTCAGCGCAGAATGACCGTTGCAGGGTGATAGGGTGATGTCTGAGCCCGATTGATGTCATTCCGCGTACAGTTACGGAGTCCATGTCTGGCGCATCAAAGATGATGGATTCTGCGACTACGGCCGCTGCGCGTCCTTCGCGCAGAATGACTGTTGCAGGTGACAGGGTGATGTCTGAGTCAGATTGATGTCATTCCGCGCGATAGTCGCGGAATCCAGTTGAATGCAGGAACACCATATGGAAGATAAACACGCTTCCACCTATATTCTCGCCAGCAAACAAAATGGAACGCTTTACACCAGCAGTGTCTCCAGCAGCCCGGCTCGGTGCACCGGGCCACTGAAGAACAACTGCAACAGCGTATCTCACTCTATTACAACTCAGCCATGGCGATCTTTAACTGGTCGACCCACATGTCGGCGATAGAGGAGAACTCAGCCAACCCCTTCATGACCGGCACAGCCTCTATCCCGGCCTCAGCCAACCTGCTCTTCCAGGAGTCCGGCTCATCACCAGCCATATCGTTCATGGCATGATCACCGGCAACGGTCATAAAGGGAATAAGGTACGCCTTCTTGATCTTCTTCTCCACCAGCGCGTCTTTGACCTCATCAAAAGACGGTGCCCCTTCAACAGTACCGACAAACATATTGGGATCCATCTTCTGGGCCTTGTACATCAGGGCGCTGTACATAGCATCACTGGGATGATGGGTACCATGCCCCATGAGAACCACAGCCTCGGTTGATTTCCGTTCTTTGGGAACCACCCGGGTGGCGATCTCCTGCAACGCCTTTTCCATGGTCTCGTTGCTCACCAGCAGGGGCTTTGAGATGACCACTTTTTCAAATCCGCCGGACATCTGACCAAACAGACGAGCATTGGCATACAGCTCATGAAACTCTATTCCTGGAATCATGTGCAGTGACTGCACCGCCACCCTGGTGTAGCCGTCTTCCATCAGCCTGGCCATGGCCATTTCCGGAGAGTCGATGGCCACACCCTCTTTGGCCAGCTTTGTTCGGATAATCTTTGATGTGTATGCCCAGCGCACCTCGATTTTCGGAAAGGCTGCCTTTACCCGTCGCTCGATGGTGCGAAAGGCCGCCTGCGCACTCTCAACACTGGTGCCGAATGTTACCAGCAGGATGGCAGGTTTTTTCTCCTCTTTGCCCGGCTGGTCAGCGGCATGACCATCCCGAACAGATACACCGGTCAGCACAAGGGTTGCACACAACAGCATCAGCCACTGCTGCTTCATCAACATACGCCACATACGAAATTCTCCTTATCGGAAAGGTTGATAAATGCCATGGATACCTTATCCACAGCCTGTCTGTGTTATTCTCCGGAAGCAGCATCAACGGCTCTGAGACGTTGATGCCCGCCCCTGCAGAAGAACCGAATAATCAATACGTTCCTGAAACCGTTTGACACGTGTCTTACCGGTATCAAGAAAACAGCAACAACTCCCGCCGGGCCCGGCAAGGGTCTCTCCCCAGCGCTGATGGTCAGTCGGTATCATCCATATGCCGGCACCCTCCGGAGAGCAGACCGCCACGGCCACCTGTTCAATGGTGCGGACCCCTGCCAGGAGCCGGATGATCTCGTTAAAATGAGGGCTCAGCACAATCACCACATCCACACCCTCTTTTGCCGAGGCTAAAACCAGTTCCGGCTGCCGGAGCGTCTGCATCGGCAACAGCCGGACCCGGGCCGGCCCGCAGGTGCAATCAACCGGCTGGCCCTCCTGTCCACCCGTAAGAGTATCCCAGTTCCACAGACAGGGATCGGCCGCACCGTTCAACCAGTGAACAACAGGTACGGTCTGCGAGGTGTTGATGAACAGGGCACTGTGCCCTGTGGCCGCACACCGGCTGCGCACCTCATCCAGAAAATTCCGGCTGTAGGCATGGGCGGGCAACACATGTAGTGTGTCTGTCTTTGCATCTGTTGTCTCTGCCACAGTCAGGGCAGGAGCACCATCCGGCGACAGGAGCGCATGACAGCAGAGCAGCAGGCAACCCGGAGGCGGCAGCTGTAGAAACTGCGTCAGGTTAGTGATGCCGGACAGGTTAAGATAGCATGAGCGCAACCGGGAAAGATCTCCTGCAGGCAGAGGGACAGACTGATGGGCTGGTTGTATCCGGCCGCTATCCTGCAGGTGCAGATCAACGATCAGCAGTTGTGAGGTTGCCGCCTGTTTCTGCAGCACAACAGTCCCCTGCGGATCAATGAAAGCAGAAGGAGCCTGTCGACAGTCCATAATCAGATCACAGCCGGTTCGATTGCAGGCCGCGACAAACAGCCTGTTTTCCAGGGCCCTGGCCTGCCAGATCTCCACCGGGTTGACCCCGATCGGCGGCCAGGTCGACGGGATCAGCAACAGCACAGCCCCCCGAAGCGCTGTAACTCTGGCCATCAGGCTGTGATACGAATCAGAACAGATGAGCACCCCCATGCGCCCCCAGGGAGTATCAAAGGTGTTATCCTGACAGGGATCGCCTGGACAGGCCCATCTACACTCGGCATTGATTTTTCGGTATCGGCACACAATGCTGCCCGTAGGATCAAGAACAAAGGCACTGTTATATAAAATACCGGTCAACGGCTCCAGTTCGGCCATGCCCACACAGACGTACATGCCGTATTGGCGGCAGAGAGCCGCCACGGCGGTAACCGTTGGGCCCTCTGCAGTCTCCGCATAGGGTTCCATATCGTGATGACCGGCAAAGGAGTAGCCGGAGATCATAAGCTCCGGAGCAACCACCAGCTGTACCCCCTGCTCACCGGCCTCCTGCACAAGCGCCAACAGTTCCCGCCGGTTTTTCTGCGGTTGTTTATGCACAACAGCTGCATGTGCCAGAGCGATTTTCAAGACAGACATGTTTCCCTCTGTGGGCAAAAGAGCATCCTGACCGGTCGGCAGGCGTGCAGGTGCCTATCTTCACACAACCTTGCCGGATGACACGAAAACCAGGTTCAAGATAGTTAGCCGGAGCACTACGGATCAGAGCCGCGTTCTACAGCTACAGGGGCGGGTGTACAGGTAAAACCGGCCCAACCTGCTGTCAGAACTCAATACCCCGTTGCGCCTTCACCCCGCTCTTTAAAGGATGTTTGATCATCCGCATCTCAGTGACCAGATCAGCAGCGCCAATCAGGGCCTCCGGTGCATACCGGCCGGTGATCACCACATGCTGGTCAGGGTTGCGACGCGCCAGAAACTCCAGGCAGGGCTCCACCGCAAGCATACCGTAATGGAGAAGATAGGTAAACTCATCAAGGACCACGGTATGATATCTGCCGGAGTCAACAGCCTGGCAGGCAAAATCCCAGGCCTGGCGCGCCAGCCGGGCGTCTTCTTCCCTGTCTTCGGATTTCCAGGTAAATCCCCTTCCCATGACATGCAGATCGATCAGACCATCAAATCGTTTGACCGCCTCCAACTCGCCATAGTGCCATGACCCCTTGATAAACTGGACAAAACAGACCGGCAGGCCATGTCCGGCCGCCCGCATGGCCATACCAAGGGCTGCGGTGGTCTTGCCCTTGCCATCACCAGTATAGACGATCAACAGTCCTTTTTGCATACCGCCCTTTCTCCATGTCTGCGGGATGATGTTATATTGCTGCACACTGTAGTTTTCACTGTTTCAAAAGATGCGGTGATGTCCACAGACAACAGCCATGCGCACAAAGAGCACACTCTTTCACAGCCGGCAACAGCGGTCCACAACGTATCGTTATAAGGAGGCAGCGGTGAGCACAGACCACTTATCGGCAAACCCCAGGGCCAGGGCCCGGCATGCCAGCATCAGGAAAGCATGGTTGTCCTCTGTGGCTGCCGAGGTTGCCAGCTGTTCCCGGTAGGCGGCCAGCCGCTCATACTGCCCGCTCACCGCACAGGCCACCTGGGCGGCATGGGCAGCCATGATCTCCTGTTGACAGGTCTGCGGCAGTACCCCCCAGGAGATCTTGTCTCGCAAATGAACCAGGGCGGCTACGGCGGCAACGGTTAAAGGATCACGTTCGATTGCCAGAAAATTACTGCGCAGTAGTGCAGCCAGTTCCTGATCAAGAAACGCACAGATCATATCCTGCATTCCGATCCGGTTTAAGCCGAAACGTTCCAGATGAATTTTCGCTGAACATTGGCTGATCGGCGTGAGCTGGTTCTGGCGGGCAAGCGACTGTTTTGTGGCCTCGTACACAGCCCGGCCGATCATCTCTCCCAGTTTGACGTGTTTACCACTGCTGGTCAGCGGCACTTCGTCGTTTTCCAGGGCGGCAACCGCGATCTGATCAGTGCCGGTGCCGGTGGCCAGACCATCGGAATACCGGGAGTTAACCGCCAGCTCCTGCAACACCGCCACCTTGGCCTCGGTGGCAGTCATGACACAGCGGGTCAGGGCTCCAGGGGTTAACGATCTGCTGATAAACACCATGGTGTTGATCGTGCCCGGCCCGGGAACAGCGGTTGCCCCGGTCAGGGATTCAAACCCGGTTGCGGTCTCCACAACCGTGGCAGGATCACCCACCCGGCCGGCATTGGCATCCACACCGCCGGTACAGATTGCAGCAACGGTCAGGTCGCGAAACTGTTGCTGTGCAATACAGGCATTGTGCATGTTGGCAGCCGTCCCCAAAGTGGCACACTGTTCAGCAGGCAGGCCGTACTGGGCACAGATGGTCCGACGGTAGCTGTGGGGGTCATCACAGGGCTGTGCCGACAAGCGCTTGCTGTGACCAGCGGGTTCACAGCTCTGGTGATTGTACACACAGGTAAGATCAAAACGCAGGCCTCCGGCAACAGGACAGGTGGAGAGGATGCTGTGCGGTTTGAGAAAACAGGCGTAAAGTATTTTTTCCTGCCGATGAATTTCAACGCCATTGTACAAAGTGTCGATGAGCATGCCGGGGTTTTCCTCGAAACCTTCTGGTTTCTCGAGCCGAAAAGGAGTTCTTCAGTGGGTTGGCGGGTTGGTCCGGGTCAGATGCTGATAAAACTTTTCACCCTTCAAGCTTGAAGGTGATCGTCTGTTCCACCATGGCCTTGACCGCCACACCCTTCACCGTGCCCGGCTTAAAGCGCCAGTTGCTGATACAGCGCAGCACACTCTCTTCAAAAACACCCTGGGGATCGGCGCTCAGCACCGCAATGCGCCCGACCTTGCCGCGCTCGTCAACCAAAAACCTCACCTTGATCCACCCCTGAATATTGCGCCGTTTGGCAGCCGGCGGATAGATCGGCGATGCCTTGGCCAGCACAGCCAGGGGACCGTCGAGCTGACTGACACTGAAAACACCGCCACCGCCGCCACCTCTTCTCGGTTCGGTTGTTTTCGGCTGATTCGCAGGTGCGGCGGGTGCTGCTGTCTCAGCTGTCGAAGGTGTTTCCCGGGACTCTGTGGTTTCTGCCGCTGCAACCGGTACGGTTTCCACAGCCTGCGTCTTTTCCGGTACCGGCTGAATGGTTTTTTTGGGCTTTACCTGCTGTTGTGGCTTCTTTTTTGCCACTGGTTTGGGAACCGTCTTTTTTTTCACTGCCGGGGTCGGCGGCGTTGATTCGACCTTCGGCGGTGCTGCCGGTTCAACGGTTTCGACAGGACCGGCAGCCAGGATGGAAAAATCAAGAGGCACCGGTACCCGCATGATCTGGCTTTGCTGCCCCAGAGAGACCGCACTCCACAGAAGCACTGCATGTAAAAGTACGGAAAAAGTGGTGGCCCCGGCCTGTCGATTCATGGCTGCTGTTCGGTCTGCAGGCTTAAGGTGGTAAATTCCAGCTGTTTGACAGCCTCATACAGATCGACAAACAGCTGGAGCGCTATATCCCGGTCTGCACGGATCGTGATCGGCGTGTCCCGGCTCACCTCCGCCAGTGCAGTTGCCAGTTCCGGTAACGGGGTTTCACTGTTTTCCACCCAGACGGTTCCCTCTTTGGTAATGGCAATGGTCAGAGGCTGCTGAAGAGACGCATCCTGCACAGCCTCGGCTTTAGGCAGGTCAACCTTAATACCGCCGGTGGCGATGAAGGTTGAAGTGGTGAGGACAATGGTCAGCAGCACCAGCATCACATCAACCAGCGGAATAACATTCAGATAATCAAATTCCCTTTCGTCCATGACTGATATCCCATTGCATGAGCAGTACCTTGCAACGCCGGAGTAAAAAGTTGTACATGGCCACCGCCGGAATGGCGACCAGCAGGCCCATTGCCGTTGCTTTCAGGGCCAGGGCCAGACCGGTCATGATCTTGGCGGTATCAAATCCCACCGAGCCGATATCGTAAAAGGTGAGCATAATGCCGAGCACCGTACCGAGCAGGCCAATATAGGGGGCATTGGAGCCGATGGTGGCAATCATATGGAGTTTGCTGGTCAGATGCAGTTCCAGCTCTCTGCGGTCCCGGTACTGTTCAACACGGGTTGAACGATAGACGAGCCAGCGCTCGAGCGCCACGGCAACTGCAATCACACTGAGCAGTCCAAGAAAACCGAGCACCCCGAAATCTATCAACCTCTGCAGATGTTCCATGGAGATCCTTGCTGATCAAAAAAAGATATGGGTAGAAGATCGGCCTGCCAAAAGTGCGCATAACCGACAGACCATCAGCCGGGAGATGGTGCGAGGTGGCCCTGCAGGCAGCAGCGGGAACACTGCCTGTTCCGGTGCAACACTGTCGCGGAAGGATAAAACGATAGCATCCTCTGCAGGGCTCCCGACATGATGGTCAGGTAAAGCCGACCAGCAGCCGGAATGACCACATCCTGTGAAACGGGCGAAAAAAAATCCCGGACCGAAAATTCGATCCGGGATAGCCCTATTTATCCACAGAAGTGATGAACCGGGTACGCTGCCGTCCTCGCAGCCGTCTCCTCTATCCATTCAGGCAGGTCTTCTGACTCACGGTTCATCCTACTGACTGCGCCTTCCCGGCCCCATGGGCCAGTGACATCCTGCAGCGTTCGTCCCCGATTACAGCGGCGGGCCCGTCCTCGATTCTCACGAGGTTCCCTCTTACGTTTATACAAACACCTGAACTTGAAATGGATAGAACCCATGCACCACAGATTGTCAAGGAAATTGTTTTGTCATTCTGTCAAAACGAGTCTTTCAGAGCATTTACAGGATCTTATCTGTCCGACAGTCGTGACGGATGGCGGTGTGCCCGGATCGGCATTCTGGCAGGCTGCAAACAGACCCTGTGATGCAGACGACACCCCTGTCATTACGATCACCCTGGCAATCGTGGCAACAGCAGTGTCACAGTACAACAACCGGGCGTCCGCTTTGAGGATGACTGATAATATCCACATCCAGGTTATAAATATTTTTAATATGCAAGCGGGTTAACACCTCTGCCGGGGTTCCCCGGGCAACGATCTCTCCTTTGTGCATGAGATACAGGTAATCGCAGTATTTACCGGCAAGATTCAGGTCATGAAAAACAACAACCACCTGCTTGCCCAGCGCCGTTAAAGCGTCGAGAATGGTCACCTGGTGGTAGATATCAAGATGGTTGGTTGGTTCATCCAGCAAAATGCACGGCGTATCCTGCACAATGGCCCGGGCAATGAGCACCATCTGCCGCTCACCACCGGACAGAGTCGGCAGTCTGCGTTCAGCCAGGTGCTCCAGCTGCATGTCTGCAAAGGTTGTTTTGACCAGTGATCGTTCCCTGTCGGCACTTTGTTCGAAAAATGTCTTGTGCGGATAACGCCCCATCTCCACCACCTCTTCCGCGGTCAGCTCGACGTCCATCATCTGTTGCTGGGGCAGTATCGCCAGAAGCCGGGAACACTGCCGCTGACTGACCTTTCCCACATCATGCCCATCCAGGGTCAAAACACCGGATGTGGGCCGTATCACCTTGTAAAAGGTCTTTAACAAAGTGCTTTTCCCGCTGCCGTTCGGACCGATAATACCGACAAATCGGTGGTGCGCAAGGCTGAATCTGATCGCCTTTAAAACAGCGCTCTTCCCAAATGTGACTGCAACATCGACGGCTTCCAGCTGCATATCACTGCCTGTCCGGTTTGAGCAGAAGCCAGAAGAAAAACGGCGACCCCAGCAGGCCGGTAATAAGCCCGAGGGGTATTTCAGACGAGACCAGGGAACGGGCCAAAATATCTATCCACACCATGAAGATACTGCCGGCCAAAAAAGAAAATGGAACCAGTCGCACATGATTACCGCCGACAAAAAAACGCATAATGTGCGGTACAATAAGCCCCATAAAACCGATCATTCCAAAATGGGCCACACAGGAAGAGGCGATACATGCGGAGACAATGAGGTACACAACACGATACCGGGCCGGATGTATGCCCAGCGAAAACGCATCCTCATCGCTTAACATGATCAGGTTCAGATTACGGCGCTGTCCCAAAAAGAACACCAACCCCACTGTTACCGCTGCCATGGGCCAGGGAAGGATTGCCCAGTCGGCAGGCGCCAGACTTCCCATAAGCCAGAAAACCACGGTCTGCAACTGCTGCGCGTCGGCTCTCAGGTAGATCAGAATGCTCGATAAAGACGAACAGAGCACATTGACCGCTATTCCGGCCAAAAGCATTCTGTGAACAGTGGTTTTCGACCTGACGGACAGTCCCAGCACCAGGAGCAGACTTCCCGCAGCACCAAGAAAAGCAAACCCGCTCAAACCAAAACCAGTCATGCCGCCGACCATCAGCAAAAAAAACGTTGCCCCAAGCGAGGCACCGGCAGAAACGCCCATGAGGTAGGGATCGGCAAGCGGATTCCGGATAACGGCCTGCATGGCCACCCCGCAAAGTGCCAGGGCGCCGCCGGTTATCGCCCCGCCCACGGCCCGGGGGAGTCGGATATTGACTATGATTTCCCGCCGTAAAGAAGAACTTTCACTATCAAGCAGGAGTGTAAACACCTCTTTGACACCAATGGGGACTGAACCGTAAAAAAGACTGCAGGCCAGGCTGGCAACCAACAGCCCAAAAAGGCAGATCAAAGCCATGGTGTGCACATCTCCGCCACGCTGTGGACAGGTGGAGTTGCTACGGCTGCTCATGTCTGAACACCTCCGGATACAGATACGCAGCAAGTCGCTGTATGCCCGATGGGATTCTGACTCCGGCACTGAACACCTCGGCCAGCGGCATACTGTAGAGGCGGTCATTTCGCACCGCCTGTATCTTCCGTAATATCGGATGTTCTTTTATCGCGGCCAGTTGCGCCTCAACAGACTTCTGATCCTGCAGCATGTAAACAAAAACAATAACCTCAGGATCCACATGGATCAGGTGTTCCAGAGAGTACAGCCCTTCTTCTGGAAAGGCGTTGCGGCCACCGGCTTTAGACAGCATATCACCGGCCAGCGTCTGTTCTGCATAGGCCCGGAAACGACCATGGTCGGCAAACTCGGCAATAAGTACCCTGGGGCGCTGATCAGCCGGGGGAAGCTGTTCTCTGATCAGCTCTATCTTTTTTTCGGTCTCTGCGATGAAATCCTCGGCCCGGTCCTGGACGTTGAACATCCGTCCGATGTCTCGGAGGTCGTCATAAAAATGAGTGATCTTTTGCGGGGTGAGAATGGTGTTGCGGCTGATAAAAGTCTGTACACCCAGTTTATGCCAGTAATAGACATCTCCAAGCGCCTGCGGCCCGAAAACCGTACGCCAGCCGAAGAGAAGATCAGGCTCCCGGGCAAGCACTGTTTCTTTGTTCGGATAGCGTCGGGACAGGACCGGTATCTGATCGTAGGCTTTCTGTACATCCGGCAGAACCGGGTTATCCAGATACGCTGTCCCAACCAGGTGGCCGGACAGACCAAGGCGCAGCATCAGTTCTGTTGTCGCCCCATTGGTGGTGATGACCCTGGTCGGTACAGTCGTGCAGGTGACTGTACTTTTTCCACCGGCATAATCAAAGTTCTGCACAACCACTGTTTCCGCCCAAAGCAACCGGCTGGAAACAAGGTACAGGCAGATCAGCACAGTCAATACCGATACCGATGATCCTGACAACGCGCTGTTGACGCACCGTCCGCAGACGTGAGACAGGTCACCGATGCATGCATGAAATCTCACCACTCAGCAACACCTCTTTGCAAGCAACTCCGACCTGTTACCGTTCCTGGTCTCCACGAAAACAGTTAAAAGCTGTAGGTAAAGGTCAGGGTTGCGCTGAACGGGTTACCCAGCGGGTTTTCGTAATAAAACGTACCGTCGGCATCACTTGCCCGCCCCAGAGACACAGCATACTCCTTGTCAAAGATGTTTGCCAGATAGAGGCTGAGTCGACTGTTCTCAGTAACCATGGCGTACATGCTGATATCGGCCAGCCAGTATTTTCCGTACGTCTGCGGGTCGGAACTGGTGGCATAGGCCGGAACAGAACCTGTATACCGACCAAAGACACCGATGCCCACAGGTCGATCAAACAGTATATCCGTCCACTGCAAACCCAGGCTGGCAAAATCTTTGGGAATGTTGTTTCGCTTTTCTTCGTTGCCGTTGCGCTCGGCTTTTTGCCATGTATACGAGGCCATGAGTGAAAGGCGATCCAGCGGCCTCAACGTTCCGGTCACAGTGTAGCCGTGTATCTTGGTTTTTCCCGGCATATTCTGAAACACATCCTCTGCATCAAGACCGATCATATCTTTCACATCTTCCCGGAAGCCGGTCAGTTCTATGTCGCCTTTTCTCCAGTTGCCTCCAAACCCGACGTTGGCTGCAAAACTGCTTTGCGGCTTCAGATCGGGATTGCCCTTTTCATACGGTTCATCGGCATACAGATGTTCTGCAGTCGGCAAGATAAACGAGGTACCCACATTGGCCCTGAGATACAGTTTATTTTCCCAGAAGGGCATGCGGGAACTGATGTTCCAGACTGTGGAGTCATTGTTTTTCAGATGGTTGTAACGCAGTCCAAAGGCCATCTTCCAATCCGGCCAGAATGAGAAGTATGGCCTGAACTGGGTGAACCCTGCATACACCTCTTCATGCTCCGGACGGATGATCAGCACATCATCGCGGCCATAGTAGTTCTGATAGTCAAACCCGGCTAAAATCTCATCGCCGCGATCAAAGGTATAGCTGGTGAGGATGTTGTACCCCCAGTCCTGATAGCCCCACTCGTCGGCATTGTTGCGATAGGAACCGTCAAGGTTGACACGTGTATAGTCGGTCCACCAGTTATGATAGTAGGCCTTTATGTAGTAGCTGAAGTTATCGGTGATATCATGATCCCATTTGGCGGTTATAATATGTTCGGTACGATCGTTGACCGCACTGCGGAAATTAGGATACGCAAAATCAAAATCACCGTTATTTCTCTGCAGATGGAACTCCAATGTCTTTGCGGTACTGTCGTCACCAAACTCTCGCAGATACTTCACCCCCATATTGGTCCGGTCATATCCCCTGTCGCGGCGGTCGGTGTTGCCGTATGCCGTATAAATTCGATCTGTAAACGGTTGGTACCCGTCCCAGTTTTCATAACTTCCAAACACCAGGAAACTGTTGTTCCCCACACTCTCACTGGCATGGCCATTCACTGCGGTCATGTTGTCTGATCCGTATGAGACCCCGATCTCCCCGGAACGTTCCCTGGTCGGTTTTTTTGTAATAACGTTAACCACCCCGGAGGTGGCATTGGTCCCGTAAAAAAGGCCTTCACCGCCAAAAAGGATCTCAATGCGATCAATCATATGTACACTGATGGTATCCATATAGGCTGCGCCATACAGACGGTTGTTCAAACGTATGCCATCCAGAAGCCATAAAATACCGGCACCTGTATTACCGTTCATCATGTACCGGCTGTAATCACCCCGCCCTTTCATACCCACATACATACCGGGAACCAGTGCCATCAGGGCTTCCGACACATCGACAAACCCCATCTTTTCAATATCTTCTCCCTCGATTATCTGGACCTGGTGACCGTATGTCGCCAGTTCAGCGGATAACTTCTGCTCGATCCTGCGGCCGGTCACCACGACCGGTTCAAGCTCCGTGGCCTTTGTGTCCCGGGCCTCAACCGATGATGCACACATACACCCCAACAGCATGACAATTACAGTTCTTTCGACACGTTTCATTGCACGACTCCTCTTTTTTCAGGCGCACTTGTGGAAGAAAAAACAGCAAAAAAAATCCCGGACCGAAAACTCGATCCGGGATAGCCCTTTATATCCGCAGAAATACAATACATCGGCGACGGTGCCGTCCTCGCAGCCGTCTCCTCTATCTGTTCAGGCAGGTCTTCTGACTTTCGGATCACCCTACTGACTGCGCCTTCCCGGCCCATTGGCCAGTGACATCCTGCAGCGTTCGTCCCCGATTACAGCGGCGGGCCCGTCCTCGATTCCCACGAGGTTCCCTTTTATGTTCCAGCGAACACCTGAACTGCAGCTGGATAAAATCCAAGCACAACGGATTGTCAAGCAAATAGTGTTTAAATGAAAGTCCACACACTGGTAGAGAACCGCGGACAACACCCCGTCCTCCCTGCACCGTGGCAAGGTAAAACGGGCGGGGTTTCAGTCGCCTGGCGTTTTCTTCCAGTGGTGAGAGCCGTCACGGCAAAAGGCCTCTTCTGATCTGTTCCTTACCTGTGATGTATGGTTGTATCTTCCGGCAGAGTCAGGGTATATATCTGAGTTGCCCGTACAAACAGACCTTTTGCCGGGTGGACGAAACATATGACCATAAGCACCTGCTCCCATCATCGCCCTTACCTGTGGTCAAGCGAAATGAAAACAATCCTCACAACCCTTCTCGTCTGTTTACTGGCAGGTACAGCCTGGGCCACCAGGCAGTTTCCGGAAGTGCTGGTGTACAACAACACAACCTACGACATGTACACCACCCCGCTGGAAGCGCTCTTTCCCGCAGGAAAAACCAAAACCTTTGTGCCACGACCGCCCTCAACAGCCTGTATACGTGGGTACGTCGGTTCATGGAAAATAGAAGATGATTGGCTGTTCCTTATTGCCCTATACGACGGTACCCCGCATCGAAGCGTCATACCACTGACCGAAATTGATCCACAGTGGGTCTCACCTGTGAGGGCGGACTGGTTTTCCGGTACTCTGCGCCTCGGCAGCGGTAGGATCCTGTCGCGAGCCATGGGCGTTGATGCAACACGAGAAAAGGAAGTTTATCTGGATGTCAAAAACGGCAGAGTCATCTCAAGCCGCCACGTTCACAATACAAAATAAGACAGACCAAACAAACACCGCCACCTGGAAAACCTATAGCAATCCACAGTATGCTTTCATCTTCAAATATCCGCAAAACTGGGTTATGGAAGATGAAGGATACCATGAGACTGCCGGAGGGTGCCAGAGGGTGCCAGAGGGTGCCAGAGGGTGCCGGGCAGACGTACCCTCGCTGGCACTTTATGAACAGGGAAAGGAAGAAAATTTAAACGATTGGATTCGTGTAAATCCCCGGCAGTTTATGCGTGAGGATGGAAGATGTTTAGAGATCAGAAAACATGCCATCTGCACCTACAGTACGGATGCAGCGGTGCCGGCAGCATACAACCATTTTGTTGCCGACTTTACCTTGCAACCGACTACGAAAAAACGATAAACAGATATATCCGGCCAACTGCCTATGCAGCACGACCAGATGTCAGTGCACACAACAAACATTCATATTCTCACTCTTCCGGATGCCGACAGCTGCATCTGCTGCATTTTTAGATGAACAGGCACACTCTATACGCTCTTGTCATTGTCGCCGCCGGCGGCGCGCTCGGTTCAGCAGGTCGCCATCTGCTTGCCGGATGGATCCTGCATCACACCATGGGCTGGCGTTTTCCGCTGGGTACGTTTATCGTCAATGTTCTTGGCTGCCTGGTCATTGGCGTGCTGGCAGGTTTTGTTATTAAATACAACTTCTTTTCCGCCGAGGCCCGGCTGTTCCTCTTCACCGGTATTGCCGGTGGGTTTACCACCTTTTCCGCCTTTGGACTTGAAACCTTTTATCTCCTGCGTCGTGCTGAGTTTCTGATGGCCGGAGGGTATATCCTGCTCAGTGTTGTTGTCTGCCTCCTTGCCCTGTGGGTTGGCTTTAGTGCTGTTCCACAACAGGGCTGACAAGGTGCCGCCTGTGCTACAAGGCAACGGCGCTACCGGTCCTGTTTAGCAAAATACCGATCAAATACATATTCTTATTCACCTTCGCAGTAATGAAAAAAATCTGCAAACCGATATTTTCCTGTTTCATTTTCCACAGCTACCGTTTATGCTGAGCGCACAATCATCAATGTCTATCGACTGTATACATACTACACAGTGCCACACATATCAGGAGGAATTTTACATGGCCGTCTAACGCCGGAAAACACCCTGCTCCCCACGGCATGCAGGTTGCGGCGTACCAGACACAAGTACTCTGACCACAATATTTCAAGAAAAACACTTGACTCTTTGGGGGTACGACGACAGGACCATGATCTTTCACGCGTTAAAAATTCTAACAGCGCACCTGAACTCCTACTACACCGGCCTGACAGTACCCGGCGGCCTTACCGCACATCCAACCGTCAACCTGCAAAACGTCTCCCAGCTCACTGAAGAAGAACTGAAAAGCAATAACAAGGTCCTTCTTACCCTGGTCAATCTCGCCGAAGAGACGACCATGAAAAATGAACCCGGCACCTACGTTGTTAACAGCAACGAAGCCCACTACACCAATCCGCCGGTTAATCTGAACCTTTTCCTTCTGTTCTCCGTCTGCATGTCCAACTATGAGCATGCACTCATCTACCTCTCACACACCATATCCTTTTTCCAGGGAAAAAGGATATTTACCAGACAGGACGGTGCGCCCATCCTTGCCGGCCTGACAGACGATTTTCACACCGGGTTACCTGGAGATTTTCATATTATTCTTGACCTGTATTCGCTCAGTTTCGAACAGGTAAACTACCTGTGGAGCACCCTTGGCGGTAAACAGCATCCCTTTGTCTGCTACAAGGTCCGTCTTGTGAGCCTGCAGAGAGCCGCTGTCAAAGAAACCCGCGGCGTTATCAGAAAGATCACCATCGATGATTCGGCCGCACGATAAACCGGCCCAACAGCCGAGGTAGCAACAGCATGGCCATAACCGTTACCTACACCATCCTCTTTGAAGTGAAGATTCTTCATCATTACCTGCTGAATAACGGCCTGAAGAACTTCACCTCCATGAGCGCCGCTGAACAGGCGGAACTGATGCTGTTGTATGATATCAGCGATATTTTCCAGATCACCCCCTCTGTCCAGACTCAAAAGGATCTTACCCGGCACCAGTGCATCTTTAAACAGACAGCCACTGGTTTTCTAGTTGGTCTGAAAACAGAAAAGGCGATGGACCCATCACAGCCGGACATACCGTTTCACAGCCTGGACAATGATCTGATCTTTACCTTCAACATCCATATTAAAGATTACAACCTGCTCAACTATACCGCCCTCCCCTTAACCGGTAACACCGGCCAGGTCTACCTGTTCAGTAACCTTGCGACAACACCGGGAAAGCTGTTCCCATCCCTGTGCTCGCTGCCCGGCACCTTCAGCCCCGGACGCACCTACATGCCGGGTGACACCCTTATTGATAACCCGGCCGCGCCTACCCGGCTGTTCACAGCCAAAGTAAAGACAACAGCAGCCCCGACCTCCTCTTCAGACTGGCTGGCGGAACAGCAGAGTAACGGCCTGCCGATGTCGTATGCCAATGCACATGACCGGTACCGGCTGGTACGACAACGGTTGCTCTATACCGTGACAACAGCCGACCTCGAACCAGACATCGTGGTGCAGACCGCCACTGGAACCACGGTCGACGTCAGGACCGACGTCCTGCCCGGCGAGTTCCGCACCATCCAGCTGGACCTGCGCGGTTTACCTGAAGGGCTTTATCAACTGCGCGCTGAATCAGCAGATCAGAGCTATCAGGACCAGCAGTCCTTCTACCTGCTGCACGGGCAGGAAACACCCTTTGCAATCCTCCAGCTTGCCGTGCACAGCAACAGCGCAGCGTACAACATGCTCAACCCCCAGGGACACGTGCTTAATCCGGTGTACGAACTTCGGCTCAAAAACCGGGCCACACACTGGCGATATATCGGCAAATCGTTCAACGCCTCTTCTGTGACTGCCGACCCCATGCCGCTTACCCGATTCGGCTTCATCGACAACATCAGCGTTCCCGACAGCAACGGTGTTCAAGTCGACGACCTGCCCAATCCGGAAGTGACCATGATCAGGGCAGAGGCTTTGACTGTTGAGACGGAGAATAAATTTTATTCAGAAATCCACATCCACTAACAACCGACAGGGATCACAATGGCAATGACATACAAAACCCCCGGCGTTTATGTAGAGGAAATTTCCAAACTGCCTCCTTCTGTGGCTCAGGTGGAAACAGCCATACCGGCCTTCATCGGCTACACGGAAAAAGACACCTACCGAGGACTTTCTCTCACGGCCAGACCCAAACGTATCAAGTCGTTGGCCGAATTTGTGGAGATATTCGGTATGGCCACACCCGCCAAATTTGTAACCGGGACAGACACCGGTATCAAAATCAAAAAGGTGGACAACCAGTTCCAGCTTGACAGCCCCCTGGCCGATCCCTTTGCCACCCTGCAGTATCGGCTGTACTACAGTCTGCAGCTCTACTTTGGCAACGGTGGCGGCCCCTGCTACATTGTCTCCTGCGGCAGGTACAAGACAAGCGGCGCTCTGGTGAGCAACACAGAGATGGAAACAGCTCTTGCCTCCCTTAAAAAGGAAGATGAACCGACCATGATCGTCTTCACCGATGCGGTTTCCTTAACCGATGCCGATCAGTTCTACGGGCTGCAGACCAAGGCCCTTGGTCAGTGTGCCGAGTTGATGGACCGGGTGGTGATCATTGATCTGCATCTTGCCGCAAGTGCCAAAGGTGAGGCGGATTTCAATACTGTTGCAAGTGCTTTTCGCACTAAGATCGGCATCAACAATCTCAGTTACGGGGCAGCCTACTATCCCTGGCTGCGTACCACCCTGGATTACTTTATCGACGAGTCCTCTCTTTCTGTTCTCCGGGGTACCAATGTCGATGCCACCGAGATTCCAAATAATACCGTCCTGCGCAAGTACCCGCCTGAGGGGACAACCGAACTTGCTGCAACCGAGGCGCAGACCTCCCTCTATCATGCCCAGAGTGCGATCTATGCTCTGATCAAAAAGGAGATTGCCAAGTTTCAGGTCATCTCACCGCCCTCGCCCGCCATTGCCGGTGTGTATGCCGCGGTGGACAGCACTCGCGGAGTGTGGAAGGCACCGGCCAACGTGTCACTGAACTACGTAAGCGAGCCCATGGTCAAGATCGACGACCAGGATCAGCAGGATATGAACGTGACCACAACGGGCAAATCAGTCAACGCTGTTCGCATGTTCAGCGGTAAAGGGGTGCTGGTCTGGGGAGCTCGTACCCTTGCCGGTAACGACAACGAATGGCGGTACATCAGTGTCCGTCGCTTTTATAACATGGTGGAAGAGAGCGTTAAAAAGGCCACCGAGCCCTTTGTGTTTGAGCCCAACGATGCCACCACCTGGATTAAAGTGCGGGCAATGATTGAAAACTTTCTGATTCTGCAGTGGCGGGCCGGAGCCCTGCAGGGTGCTAAACCAGAAGAGGCGTTTTTCGTTCGGGTCGGTCTTGGCGAAACCATGACCGCCCTTGATATCCTTGAAGGACGCATGATCGTTGAGATCGGTATGGCAGTGGTACGGCCGGCAGAGTTTATTATCCTCCGGTTCAGCCACAAGATGGCTGTATCCTGATAAAAGACATCCCCCTACAACTAACCCTCAACCAGTGCCAAGGCTATGAACTACAAAACTCCAGGCGTCTATGTTCAGGAAATTTCGCTTTTCCCGCCATCCGTTGCACAGGTGGAAACAGCTGTTCCAGCCTTTATCGGTTACACGGAAAGGGCAAGCGATCCGGACGGTAACAACTTAACCAACCAGCCGGTCCGTATCAAATCACTGGTGGAATTCCAGGCGCTGTTCGGCAATACCTATACACCTGCCACCTATACCATTGTGGCTGATGCTGCCACCAACCACTCGCTGCAATCAATCACACCGGATAAGCGGTTCTATCTCTATGACAGTCTCCGACAGTTTTATGACAATGGCGGCGGAAACTGTTATATCGTCAGCGTGGGCAGTTTTAACGATGCCGTTGCCTTTGATGCGCTGGAACAGGGAGTTGCAACACTGCGCAAGGTGGATGAGCCGACCCTGCTGGTCTGCCCTGATGCAGCAGGACTACTCGACAGTGACGGCGAACCGGATCTGGCTCAATTCGCTAACCTGCAGAAGTTGCTGCTCAGTCAATGCGCTGAGCTGCAGGACAGGTTTGCCATCCTTGACATCATGGAAGGGTATCTGCCTGAAGATGTGAGCAACACCCCTATAAAGGACTTCCGGGATACCATAGGCATCAACAATCTCAGCTATGGTGCTGCCTACTATCCCTGGATTGTTACCAGTTACACCCATGCTGTCGGTTTTCGTCAGCTTGCACTCTTTGACACGGCGGACCTCGATACTCAGATCACTGATCTCACCCCCTACGCAAAAAATGCGCAGGAAGAGGCTCTGACAACAACTGCGATAGCGGCCATAGCAGATACCAACGCCTGTTTTGATGTTGCCGAAGCAGACAAGCTCATGCTGCAAACCGGCGGCAGCAGCTACCTCAGGACACGTCTGGGCGACTACCAGGCAAACATTGCCAGAAATGCTGCGCCGGTAGGCAACATGACAGACTACCTGAATATGCTTGCCGGTGTTGCAACAGCCTTTGCCAGGGCCGAGGCCTCAGCACAGGCCGACTCCGGGTTTGCCGGGGAAATCGCCCTTCTGCAACAGGATACCGAACTGACAGAGGCACTTGTCGGCCTGATTGCCATTGAAAAGAACCCGGCAACCATCGCCAATACCGAAGCGGCCAGGGACGCGGGCGGGGTCAACACGCTGTACGGCCCGCTTGCCCCGGAATGGCTGGATGGTGCATCCCTGGATGATGTCGTAGCTAATACCACGGCCTTTGCCAACAACAGTGCCGGCCGACTGGAGATCATCTCCGCCCTCGCCCCGCACACTGCCAAGATACTCAGCAGTTATGACCGCCTCTGCAACGCTGCCCTCTACTTTGAACAGGAGGGCAACAACGCCCTGTTTGCAGGTCATGAGTTTTTCAACGGCGTTCGCGACATGCTCATCAAAAAGATGCGCACCGTGCCGCCCTCGGCCACGGTCGCCGGTATTTACGCCGGTGTTGACGGCAGCCGCGGGGTATGGAAGGCACCTGCCAACGTCAGCATCAACGCCATCATCGGCCCTGCGGTCAACCTGGACAATAAAGACCAGGAAGATCTGAACGTGAGCACCAGCGGCAAATCGATCAATGCCATCCGGGCGTTCACCGGCAGGGGATCTCTTGTCTGGGGTGCCCGTACACTGGCCGGTAATGATAACGAGTGGCGCTATGTACCGGTTCGACGTTTTTATATCATGGCGGAGGAAAGTATCAAAAAGGCAACAGAACCCTTTGTCTTTGAACCCAATGATGCCAACACCTGGGTCAAGGTTCGCGCCATGATCGAAAACTTTCTTATCCTGCAGTGGCGGGCCGGAGCACTGCAGGGGGCCAAACCGGAAGAGGCTTTTTATGTGCATGTCGGCTTAAACGAGACCATGACCGCCCTCGACATCCTGGAAGGCAGGATGATTGTCGAGATCGGGATGGCCGTGGTCCGGCCGGCGGAGTTCATTATCCTGCGCTTCAGCCACCTGATGCAGTCAGGTCAAGGATAAACACCAGATGTAGTTGCAGTCTGACAACCACAGGTTCATCCCGTCGGTCTCCTCCACACCGGACGGATACCGGCAGATACATCCAACTTTAACTGACAAGTGATCTCCTATGGCAACCTATCCGATTCCCAAGTTTCACTTCCAGGTACAGTGGGGCGGCACCCGCATCGGTTTTACTGAAGTAACGGGCCTGACCATTGAAAACGAAGTCATCGAATACCGGGAAGGCAGCAGTCCGGAGTACAGCAAGATCAAGATGCCCGGCCTGCACAAGTACGGCAATATCACCCTGAAACGGGGGATTTTTGCCAGTGACAATGAATACCACGACTGGCTCAACTCGGTAAAACTCAACACCATCGAACGCCGGGACCTCATCATCAGTCTGCTCAACGAAAACCATGAACCAGTGGTCTCGTACAAGGTCAAGCAGGCCTGGCCGGTAAAGATCCAGGCACCGGACCTCAAGAGTGATGCCAACGAGGTGGCCATTGAGAGTATTGAACTGGCCCATGAAGGGTTGGTCATTCAGAACGACTAACTCTTTTTACGTTGTGAGCAATCATGGTTGATGGCGGAAAATACTACCCACCGGTGGGCTTCCACTTTCGAGTGGTGTTCACCGGTATCGGTACGGAAGAGATCGACAGCCGCTTTCAATCGGTCTCCGGCCTCAGCATGGAGCTGGAGACCGAGGCAAAAAAAGAAGGTGGTGAAAACCGGTATGAACACGTGCTGCCGGTGCGGGCAAAGTACCCGGTGCTCGTTTTAAAGCGAGGGTTGATCAGCGATTCGGAGTTGCTGACACAATGGTGCAACGATGCCTTTCTGTCGCTGGATATCCGGCCTGTTGACCTGACGATCTCACTGCTCAATGAAAACCATGAACCGCTCATGACCTGGAGCGTTAAGCATGCCTGGCCGAGAAAGTGGAGTCATAGCGACCTCAATGCCGAGCAGAATGCCCTGGCCATTGAGACCTTTGAACTCCAGTACCAGTACTTTACTCTTTCCTGATCTGTCCGATGGCCATTGAAATCCGCGAACTCAACATCCGGGTCAGCGTCACCCGCAACGAACAGGAGCAGGAGAGCGGACCGGCGGCTGAAACTGTTCAGTCGGGAATGCCTGACAAGGACGAGTTGATTGCCGAATGTGTTGAACAGGTCATGGAACTTATCCGACTCCGGAACGAACGTTGATGACACCCAATGTCTCCAAACTGAAAATTTACTCGTATACCGATGCCGACCGTAAAAGCGCCGACGATCAGATGGAGGTGCTGGTCAATCCGGAGAGCTATTCCCAGAAGATCACTGTCAAATTTTCTGAGAAACAGGCACCGGGAACAACGGGAAAACTCCCCAAGTTCAGCAAAATAGAGCCGCAAAAACTTGACTTTGAGCTCCTGTTTGATGCCACCGGCGTGATCAACGGCGCAAAAGACGACAAGAACGGCGTTGAATCAGAGCTGGAACGTTTTAAAAAACTGGTCCTTGAGTACAAGGGAGACAAGCATCGCCCCCGTTTTCTCAGTATTTACTGGGGTACGCTCAAGTTTGACTGCTGTCTGGAAAATCTGGATATCACCTATAAACTGTTCCGATCCGACGGCCTGCCTCTACGGGCACTGGTCAAGGCCGGGTTCATCGGCTCAATTGACGATACCAAACGGGTGGCCAAAGAGGATGCAAGCTCGCCGGACCTCACCCATGTCCGTACCGTCACAGCCGGAGACACCCTGCCGCTCATGGCCTTTCGCATCTACGGTGACTCCAGATACTATATCGAAGTTGCAAAGGCCAACGGCCTTGACAGCTTCAGAAACTTGACAACCGGCATGCAACTCATTTTTCCACCGATTGCAAAATAATATGGCCCAGGAAAGAGTACTGCCCACCAACCAGCCCGCCACCACGGTCTCCCCTGTCATCCTGATTGAGGGCAACGAGCTGGCCCGCACCTGGCAAATCGATTCAATCACGATCAGAAAGGAGGTGAACCGTATTGCCTGGGCAAAGATCGTCATACTGGACGGTGATGCATCGGGCGGGGTGTTTACAGCCAGTAACGATCAACTCTTTATCCCCGGCAAAAAGATTGAGATCAAGTGCGGGTACCAAAACGACTCGCTCTCCCTGTTTAAGGGGATCATCACCAATCATGCCGTTCGGATCCGGAGCCAGGGGGACGGCGTACTGGTGCTGGAGTGCCGGGACGCAGCTGTGAAGATGACCGTTGGCCGCAAAAGCAGATACTTTGTCGACATCACAGACAGTGACGCCATTGCCCAGATCAGTGGCACATACAGCGGGTTCAGCACCACGGCAGAAGCCTCAGCCGTGACCCATAAAGAACTGGTGCAGGTCAACTGCACTGACTGGGACTTCATCCTGACCAGAGCCGAGGCAAACGGCAAGGTCTGTCTGAGTGATGACGGTACCTTTTCCGTACAGGCACCGAAACTTGATCAGTCGCCGGTTCTCTCGCTGGAATACGGGGCAACCATCCTTGAGTTTGATGCTGAAATCGATGCCCGGCATCAGTTGAAAAAAGTCACCTCCCGAACATGGAGTGCCGCAGAGCAGACAGTGCTGACTGCAGAGGGAGAAGCCGCCGCCAGCCTGAACGGCAACCTCACTCCCTCGCAACTGGCTGAGGTGATCGGGCTTGCCGACTACGTTCAGGATCATGGCGGTGGCATGGAAGAGGCGGAACTCAAAGCCTGGGGGAGCGCGCTCCTGGTCAAGCGTCAACTGGCCAAAGTTCGCGGACGGGTGAAATGCAAAGGCATTCATACTGTCAGACCCGGGGTGATCATTGAGCTTGCCGGTATTGGCGACCGTTTCAACGGCAAGGTCTATGTCAGTGCCACGCAGCACTTCATTGCCGCCGGTGACTGGACAACGGACATCTTCTTTGGCCTGGATCCGGAATGGTTCAGCACCAGAAACAGGATCAATATGCAGCCAGCAGGCGGTCTGACAGCCTCTCTGCACGGGCTGCAGGCTGGAGTGGTGACCAAAATCGATAGTGACCCGGGCAGCGAATACCGTATCAAGGTACGGCTGCCGATCATCAGCACCTCGGAAGAGGGAGTGTGGGCACGGTTGGCCACCCTGGATGCAGGACATGAACGGGGTACCTTTTTTCTGCCCGAGGTGGGTGATGAGGTGATTGTCGGCTTTATTAACGATGATCCACGGTATGCCGTGGTGCTCGGCATGCTGCACAGCAGTGCTCTACCGGCTCCGCTGACCGCTGAAGAGAGCAACCCGCAGAAGGGATACGTCAGTCGTTCGAATATGCGGCTGTTGTTTGATGATGAAAAAAAGGCTGTCACCGTGGAAACGCCCGGCGGCAAAACGATTATCCTTGACGAGGACAGCGACGCCATCACCATCAGCGACGAGCACCAGAACAAACTGGTCATGGACAGCAATGGGATTGTCATGGAAAGTCAGGGGAAAATTGAGATTAAAGCGCAACAGGACCTGGCCCTTGCCGGCCTGAACGCGGAGATGAAGGCACAGAGCGCCCTGAGCGTCGAAGGAACCGCCAGTGCTGAAGTAAAGGCAGGCGGTACCCTGACCGTGCAAGGAGCCATGGTACAGATCAATTAGAGAAAAAATATGCCGCCTGCCGCCCGTATAACAGATACCCATGTGTGCCCGATGGTTGATCCCGGCCCTAAACCCCATGTGGGCGGACCGATTCTGCCACCGGGTGAGCCGACCGTACTGATCGGCGGCTTGCCGGCAGCAGTGGCCGGTGACCAGTGTGTCTGCGCCGGACCTCCCGACACCGTCACCATGGGATCGACAACGGTCTTTATCGGGGGAAAACCAGCGGCAAGAATGGGGGACTCCACTGCACACGGCGGATCGATCGTGGCGGGATTTCCAACAGTTGACATCGGCGGATAACACCACAGGGACACAGGACAGCAATGAGTACAGAGACCACCTTTCTCGGCAGGGGCTGGGGATTTCCACCTGAATTCAACCGTGCAGCCGGTGGTGTCGGCATGCTGGCCGATGCAGATGATATCCGCAGCAGCCTTGAAATTCTTCTCTCCACCCGGCTGGGAGAACGGATCATGCAACCTGACTATGGCTGCAACCTCGATGAGATAACCTTCGAGGCCATGAACCTGACCATGCGCACCTATATCAAGGATCTGGTGGAACATGCCATCTTGTACCATGAACCGCGAATCCACCTGGAACAGCTGGAAATTGACACAACCAGGGAGACAGAGGGAGTTGTGCTGATTGTTATCAGGTACCGGGTGAAAACAACCAACTCCAGGTTCAACTTTGTCTACCCCTACTATACAAACGAAGGCTCCAACCTGCTCAGCACCGAATAAATGACTCTAGACTGCACACATACTCATCCGCTCCAGCATGACGGCACCTCGCAGAACGAGCGATTTTTAGCCGCCCTGGATCCTGAAAACGTCCGGATTCATCAGTTTGATCTGCGCGACTGGATGCGCTTTGCCTACCACTTTGGTGCGCGTCTCAACTACTTCTCCACAGCCGATGCCCATGTTCCTGACGGTAACTGGCAGGAGTTCATGAAAGCAGAGGACGAGATCAGGGAGTGGCTCAAGGATGCGTCACTGGTTGCCGGGGAGAAGTGGCTTGAGGAAGAAGAGCGCGAACGCATTCTTCAGCGACCGCTCCGGGGCAACTACGAACCCCATCTCGCGCTGTTTCTTGCCTTTCTCAAACTGATGCGGTTTTCGCAGGAACATCTCAACAGGTTGAGTAAACGTCACCTCGACTTTTATTACACCCAGGTGCTGCAACTCAGTAAGAAACCGGCAGTACCTGATCGTGTACATGTTCTGTTCGAGCTGGCCAGAAATGCGGCGGCAACAACTGTTCCGGCCGGCAGTGTGCTGGATGGTGGGAAAGATGTCTCGGGCAGGCCGCTGCACTATGTCACAGAGTCCGAAATCACGGTGAACAGCGCTAAAGTGGCCCTGATCAAGAGTATCTATCACCAGGCAGGAGACTCTGTCCGCTACGCCGAGATGACAGACTCTGTTGATGGCCTTGGCACTGAATTTAAAGACGGGCAGCCGGTCTGGAACGGATTTGGCAACGACAGCTGGCCAACGGCCACCTTGGGATTTGCGCTTGCCTCTACAGTCCTGCTCCTGAAAGAGGGAGAACGGACCATCACTCTCTCCCTTGATCTCGACTTTCCCGATGCACTTGCTCTGCCGGCAAAAGAAAACTACGACAGTGAACTGCAGGTCTTCTTTTCCGGCGAAAAGGACTGGATAGCGGCCACGAAAATCAACCTGACACATCTTCCAGACACAACAACAAAAACATGCGAACTGACCGCCACTGTTGATGCCGGTCAACCCGCCATTGTTCCGTACGAAGAAAAGATCCATGGTGAGCGATTTACAACCAACCTGCCGGTTGTGCGGGTACTGGTCAACACCGGAACTTCCGGTGGCTACGCGATCTACTCACTCTTCAGCCATGCCGTTATCAAGAGCGCCCAAATCGACGTCCGGGTTATCGGGGCCAGGGATGTGGTTTTGGAAAATGATCACGGCAGGCTTGATCCGTCCAAACCCTTTCATCCTTTTGGGCCACTGCCTAAAAAAGGAGCCGGTTTTTATATCGGCAGCCATGAAATTTTTCAAAAAGACTGGCAGCAGGTACAACTGCACATGCAGTGGAAAGACAAACCCGATAACCTGGCAACGCATTATGCCGGCTACCTTGACAATGGATTAGCAGGGGAGCCCATCATTGCCGGTGATGCAGATTTTACCGTCCTCCCCCAGTATCTGAACAACAACAGCTGGTACCCCCCACCATCGCAGGGCACTGCGGCAGCACTCTTTGAGTCGCCGATTACCATAGAGCACGATCCTGCTGATGCACCGCCTGCTGCTCTTCGTGTACCACCGCTTCTGATGCGTAAGGGCGTGAACATCAATAAGGCCGTGCTTCGCAACTACCTCGTTGCTGACGAGACAAAAACCGATCAGAAAAAACGGCTGATCTCCAACCGGTTTGAGGCGACTCGCTTTAACCCCGGTTTTGCCAGTCTGGTGACCAGAACATCCGGTTTTGATGCAACCACTGCATCCGGGTTTATCCGCCTGGTGTTGCAGGCGGACTTTCTCCATGACCTGTACCCAAAACTCCTGACCCTGTGGATGACTCAAAGGGCGGATGGCAATCCCGATCTTCAGATGCCCAACGCCCCCTACACACCGCTGGCTGCCTCTTTTTCCCTTGATTACACGGCCACGGCAACCAACACCTTTATCTTTACCAGCCAGGCAACCCCTAAGGAAAAGTACGATAACTTTACCAAACGGGCCATCCAGCTCTTTCACGAACACCCCTTTGGCCAGGCAGAACAACACATCTTTCTGAAAGAACAGTGCGACTTCTTCGAAGACCCCACAGCCTCTCGGCAGATGACGGTTATGCCGCGCTACGCACCGGAAGGTGAACTCTATATCGGTATAGCCGATGCCCAGCCTTCAAGTTCACTCTCCCTGCTTTTTGCAGCGGCAGAAGGCAGTGAAGATCCGCTGGCTCCCACTTTTGGTAAAGATCAGCACATTGCCTGGTACAGCCTGGCAAACAACGAGTGGCAGCTGCTTAACCACGATTTTCTCACCGGCGACACAACCAATGACCTGCTGCGATCCGGCATCGTCACCATGAACCTTCCGGCCGCTATCAACGCCAGCAACACCCTGCTGGATGCAGACCTGTACTGGCTGAAGGCACAGCTCCCCAAGGGGCTGCACCACACTTCCGTCTGTCGGTTGATCGGTATTCACAGCCAGGCGGTCAGTGCCGTGCTGCAGGACAGTGCCAACGATCCGGCACACCTCAACTCGTCTCTGCCGGCGGCAACCATCAACAGACTGATCGATAAACCAGCAGGCATTAAAGGTGTGGATCAGCCGTACGGCTCATTTGGCGGTGTTCGCCAGGAAAACGACCATACCTTTTACCTGCGTGTCAGTGAACGGATGCGACATAAACAGCGGGCGGTCACCATCTGGGACTATGAGCGGCTGATTCTGCAGGCCTTTCCCGCCATCCACAAGGTGAAATGCATCAGCCACACCTTTGTCCCGACACAGTCCGGTGATCCGGCCTATGATGAACTGGCGCCGGGCTCTGTCTCCCTAGTCGTGATACCGGATATCCGCAACAAACACCTGTTTGACCGACTGCAGCCGCGGGCAAGTGAAAACACCCTCCGGGAGATAGAACACTTTCTGGCCCCACTGATCGGACTGCATGTCAGATGCCGGGTAGCCCATCCTGCATACGAAACCGTGGCGCTTGATTTTCGGGTAAAGTTCCACAGCCAATACGATGCACATGCCTATCAGGCCATCTTAAACGAGGATATCCTCCGTTTTCTCTCACCATGGGCCTTTGGCGAGTCCTCGACCATTCACTTTGGCGGCAGGCTCTACAAAAGTGTGCTCATCCGGTTTATCGAGGAGTTAGCTTACGTTGACTTCATCTCCCGCTTTAAGATGTATCATCGGATCGGAGCACAGGATGGCAATGTCAAGGATAAGAATGAGATAGTGGCCTCCAGCGCCAGAGCTGTTCTTGCTGCAGCCCCTATCCACACTATAACAGTGATTGAGAGCGACAAAGTCTGCAATGAATGAGAGCCGCACCATTCCCCGGGAGATCAGCGACGAATACGGCAAGGACTATGCCTTTCTTCGTGCCAAGGGCCTGAAGTATATTGAGCACCTTGCTCACAAACTGTGGACCGACTACAACACCCACGATCCTGGGGTGACCGTCCTGGAGATGCTCTGCTACACCATCACCGACCTGGGATACCGCATTGCCATGCCAATGGCGGATATTCTGGCACAGCCGAAAGACAACCTGCACCACATGCATGAGCAGTTTCTTTCCGCCATCAGTGCCCTCCCCTCCTGTCCGCTCACCGCCGACGACTTCCGCCAGCTCTTTGTTCGGATCGAGGGAGTACGTAACTGCTGGATCACAGCCGCTGATCGCAGCGTTATCGCCCGGTTTAAAAACCTGCCTGTTGCCGGCCGTCCGGAACTCCACTACAGAACCTCTGGCGAAGCCATTGATCCGGCGGAACAAAAAGAGTTTCATCTGCAAGGCCTGAACTCCATCCTAATCGACTATGACGAGACCACTCTTCTCAGTGAGGAAGATCGCCAAAAGGATCCGGTGGTTCAACAGGAGCTGTTGACAGCCAGAAAAAAAGAGATCCGTCAGCAGATCTCAGCAGTCTATCACCGCTTTCGTAACCTCTGCGAGGATATCGATACCATCCGGGAGGTGCCCTCCATTGGCCTGGTGATCTGCGGTGATATCGATATCACACCCACTGCTGATCCGGAAGAGGTGTGGGCCAGGATCATCTTCAACATCGACCAGTATCTGGCACCGGACATCCCCTTCTACAGTCTGCAGGAGATGCAGGAGATGGGGAAAACCACCGACCAGATCTTCGAAGGCCCGGTCTTTCTCTTCACCACACCCTATCCCTATGCAACACCGGGCGATCCCTTTGCCAAGAAAGGATTTATCCGCCGGGAAGACCTTGTCCAGAGCCAGCTTCGTCACGAGGTGCGCTTAAGTGATCTCATCCGCATCATCATGAATACCGACGGGGTGCGGCTGGTCAGGGATATCGGCTTTGGTCTTTGCGACTGTACAGAAACCGATATGGAGGCAGTCCACCAGTCCGTTACCGGTGAAGAGTGGAATCTCTGTATTCCTGCCGGACACAAGCCTGTGCTCTGCACCGACAGCACGGTGCTGAACCTCTGGAAAGGGGTCATGCCCATTGAGCTGAAAACAAAAGAGGCACAGCAACGGCTTGGTGGTCTGCACCAGGAACGTAGGCAGAAGATGCAGGCAAAGCTCATCCAGGACATGCCGATGCCTGAAGGAAAGTACCGGCGCATCGGTGCCTACCACAGCTTTCAAAACGATTTTCCGGAAACCTATGGTATCGGCAGTGCCGGACTGCCGGAGGGATCAACACCCCAGCGAAAGGCCCAGGCCCGGCAGCTGAAGGGATACCTCCTGTTCTTTGAACAGGTACTGGCCAACTACTTTGCCCAGCTTGAACAGGTCAGTACGCTCTTTGCAGCTGATCGTACTATCCCGCGAACATACTTTGCCGGAGTGGTGCAGGGATTAAAAGACGGGGACACCATCTTTACCAACACCCCTCACTGGCAGGATGAGGTGGAGGCGATCTTGCAGTCCACCGGGCTTGATCCCTACGTCAGGCGCAAGAACATGTTCCTTGACCACCTGCTCGCCCGCTTTGCCGAACAGTTCAATGAGTATGTGTTTTTAATGTATCGGCTCTACGGTCAGGACGCCGAACAGGTCGTGATCCGTCACAAAGTCGACTATCTTAAGGACTATGCCAACCTCAGCAGATGCAGGGGAAATGGTTTTGACTACTACAACCCGCTTGATGACCAGCAGATGCTCACTAATGTGACCGGCATGGAGAAACGGATCTCCCGGCTGCTGGGGTTTAACCACTACCATCGACAACCACTGGGTGACCTCTCCTATGATGTTTTTCCCACCACCATGGTGCACACCGAGGTTAACGGTGTGGCAACCGAGGTACAGGGATACGGCTGGACAATCAAGAAGGGCAGTGAGGTTATTTTAGAAGGCATCAATACCGAATTTGTCAAAAAGACGGATGCCTATGAAGAACTCGGCCTGGCAAGTTTACTTGGCTGTGAACGGATCTACTATCAAACCCGACTCAATGCCGACCGAACCATGGTCAGCTGTGTGCTGCTCAACGCCGGTGGTACAGCCATTGCCATGCACCCAAAAGCGTATCCACTGACTGAAGATGAACTTCCAGACGGCCCCTTTACCCGGTTGGAAACAGCGATTGATACCATTATGCACTACCTCCTGACAGAGTTTCGCCTGGAAGGCATGCATGTGGTTGAACATCTGTTACTCAGGCCGAACAGTGATACCCCGTCGGCAAAAACCGAACTGTTTCTGCCGATCTGCATCGAACCAGACGGTTCTTTCTGTCCGCCGCTTGATCCGTACTCCTTCCGGGTCACCGTTCTTTTGCCGGGGTATTCCCTACGGCTGCGCAACCGATACTTTCGGCAGTTTGCCGAACGGCTGATCCGTATGGAAACACCGGCCCATGTGCTGCCCCGGATCTGCTTTGTCGACCAGGAACACATGCAACTGTTCGAAGCGATCCATGCCCAGTGGCTCCACGAACGACGCAGCAGTGAAGATCCCGGCAGACAGGCTTCGGACAACACGCTCAAAGCACTTATCGAAGCGCTCAATGCAATTTTCACGATTTATGAAGAAGGTCGGCTCGCCGATTGCGACGGCGGTACCCTGCAGAAAAACACCCTGGTCCTGGGCGGCTCCATGCTGGGGTCCCTGGAAGGTCATTCGCAGCCGGATTAAGCAGCTTTACTACTCCTCACAATATGAAGACGAGCTATGACAACCAAACAAGAACTTCATCTTGAGATACTGAATCAGGAATACAGCCGGTTTGTCAAAGATCAGGTGTTGACCGAAGTGCAGTTGAATGAGATCATCGACTTCTTCGAAGATCAGCATCGGCTTACCCGCACCTGCCTCCTGGGCACCGGCATTGTCTGCGGCCTGGAGCTTTCACGCACCCCAACCGCTGTCACCCTCTCTCCCGGTGTGGCTGTAACCACCGACGGCGATCTGCTCCGGCCCCTGCTGCAGACCTATCGCTACTTCAGTGCCTACACCCCGCCGGACAGCAGTCATTATGATCCGTTTTATTATCAGAGCGGCACAGCGGAAAAGATGCTCACCCTCTATCAACTGCTGACCGAGGAAGAGAAAAATGCCCTGAACAGCCAGGACTATCAGCCCATCAGCGAACTGAATGCTACCATCACAAACTGGGTGGCACTGCTGTACCTGGAGTACTACTTAAAAGACCCGGTCAAGTGCACGCCCACGAACTGCGACAACCTGGGTATCCGCCAAAAGGCCGCGCCAAAACTGCTTATCTGCTCCAAAGAGGATATGGACAAGCTTATCCATAAGGATGCAGGTGAAACCATTGGCGATGATCTCTACCAGAAGTACCACGAGGCCTACACACCCTACTTCAGCTTTCCGGTCATCAAGGCAAAACGGGTGCTGCTCGGCAGTGCAATCACCTTAAACAGCACCACCCTGGCCAGTGCTTACTTCACAGCAGCCAAAAATGGCGCCACGCCGCTCAATGCAGCCATCAGGACGCTGTACAGAGCGTTTCAGCCGCTGATTGATCCGGGCGAGACGTTCAAGGTTGAGACGCTGACCAAAAAACTGAGCCAGGCTCTCACTCCCGGTAGCGATATCTTCACCGCACAATACATGTACGACTTTTACAAGGATGTGATCGCCGCCTACAATGAGCTGCGGGAAACACTCTACAATGTGGCCCATGAATGCCACCCGAACCTCTATGCCTTTCCCAAGCACATCATGCTGGGAGCACCGAACATCAAGTACGAACCCAAACCACCGGCTTACCGTCACCAGTTCTACCCGTCGTCAGCCATCAGCAAGAATAAGGTCAGGCTCGATGCAGCCGGCAGCATGCTTGCCAGGCTCAAGCTCATGATCGAGACCTTCAAACCCGGGTTGACCGAGAAGATCCGGATTACGCCCAGTCGGGATTACGATCAGCAACTCGCTGAACGGGCCATCCCCTTCTACTACACTGATATCAGGAAGCTGGCACCGGAATGGAGCTACAGCAAGAGCCTGAAAAATCAGGTGAAACGTAACCTCTCCTACAATGCGGACCAGTACGCCAACCCCATACCGGCTGAGACTCTCAACCCGCTGGATTATGATATCGATGCCTACAACTTCTTCCGCATTGAAGGCCACATGGGCAGACCATTCAAGGATGCCTTAAAAGAACTGCACGACCTGCGCACCACAAAAGGGCTCCCCATTGATCTTGTTGCCGTCCGTCTTGGCGACGTGAAGCTCACTGATGTCGACCTTGAAAATTTCTCATGTTACTTCAGTGATCTGGAAACCACACTCGCTCTTTTTCAGGCTGAAATAAACTGTCTGGTGGCCGAAGGGGTCACGTTTTTCTCCGGTTTTACGACAGACCCCGACAGACCGCATGTCAACATCGGGGTGATCGGTGAACTGTCAGGGGCACATAAATGGAGAATCGATGAAGAACAGCTCCAGAAAATTGTCCGCCCTGCAGCAGAAGAGGAACAGCTCAACATCGGCACCAGACCATCACAAACGATCCTGACTAAGAGGGAGCTCGAAATAAAAACAGTCTTACGGGATCCGACAGGTCTGCAGACCGTCGGCCAGGTCATCTTCCCAACCAAACGTGTTGTGGCAGCGAATATCAACAGCGATGAGCTCAGCATCGGCAGGTTTGTGACCCGGGCCCTGCAGGATGAACCGGCAACGACTGCGGACTTTGTTGAAAAAACGCGTGCCAAGGCCGCTGCCGCCAGTGTGCTTGACGGCTTATCCGAAGATGAGCAGTATGTCCTGTTTGAGTATCCGATCCAGATAATCGCTGATCTCAACGCTCTGCAGAAATTCATCCCCTCTTCACTGGACAACATTACCGCTGATCTGGTCACCGGGTACCGGCAAGGCAACGAAACTCTGTATGGCCACCTGCAGGTAATTGGTGAGCGGCTGGAAAACTACTTCACCAATCCCCAATATGTACAACGCGGTTTTGAAACAGAGTACCTGAACACGATCGACCACCTTGGCCGACTCCACTGCGGCCACGAAAAGCTCGAAGTGCTCTTTGAGGAAATTGAACAACGGAAAAGAACACTTCTCGAGCAGCTTACCTTTGCCCGTTTCAGTGAACAGCACCCGGGGCTGGAGCATAAAGGCGGGACACATCGGGGCGGTACCTTTGTTCTCGTCTATGCCGATACACCGGCCACTTCCAACCCGGCAGCCACCGGTACCCTGGTGAGCGACATTTTCCGTTCCAGTGCTGCACAACTGGGGATAACCGAGGATGTGATCGGCTCACGCTACATTGATACCGATACCTTTGCCCTGTACATTGCCGGTAATCCCGGCATCCCGGACAAGGAGACCGAGCTGAACAACTTCCTCAGCATCAGGGGCCTTCGCCAGGACAGTCTTGCTGCCAGGTACCTGATCGACGAGCTGAACACAAAGGTCAACGAACTTACCCCAATACTTCAAAAGAAACTCACAAAACCTGAACAAGGTGTGGTTGTTGCCGACTTCTGCCTCCCCTACCTCTGCTGCTCTGACTGCCCGCCCATAGCCTTTATCATTCCCAGAGAAAAGAGGATCCTGGCCCTGCCGACCGACCTGGCCTGTACCACAGACGCTCCCATACCCTTCAGCCTTTACTCTCCGAAAGGAGCAATTATCGATTCACCCGAGGCACCCAAGGCAATCATCAGAGGTGAAAACCCGGCCTTTGATCCCGGCAGGGTGCTTGTCCGGCAGCTCTATACGCCCATAACCTTTACACTTGACGGCGAAACAACCGACTGTGTGATCGTTGTCAAAAGACCGCTTGACCTTCTGCTCACTGCAGAGGTCCAATCCTCAGACAGCAGCAGTGTTGTTATTGTCTATACCAACACCACTGATGAGCGACAGTCCGGTGAGAATACGTATATCTGGGCCTTCAACGACAACAGTACGGAAAAAACACAGGGAAAAACACGGCTGGTTAAAACATTCAGTCGCAGAGCTCTGTCAGCAGCAGGGATCACCACCATTGCTGCAACCGTAACAGTGCTCGACGATCCGTGCAACTCCACCGCGACCGTCAGCGTGAGGGTCCCGGCCCCCCCTGTTGACACATGCCCGGATACTGTTTTTGATTTTATGACTGCGGCAATAGCCACGCTCACCTCGGAGGATTTCCAAACACTCCTGAGCAGAATCAATCTACCCGACATCCGGAGCCTGTATGAAGCCTGTCGTAAACTGCTTGATACTGCAACCACAGCCTTCAAAGAGGACGATCCAGTCCTTCGTGAACGGGTTCTTCGTGAAACAACCGGGCTCCTGCAACGGGTCTACCCGTTCAAATTCCCAGAGGAAATGCCCCCGCAGCTGCCGCGTGTTCTTGAAGAGCTGCTTCGCGTCCTGCTAATGCTCATGCTCAATCTGGTGCGGTGCGATCAGAAACTCTCTGACACCGCTCTACAAATTATACTGGAGAGTCTGGACAGGTTTGTTGAGCACACCAACTGGTTGCACACCTACTATCCGCAGCTGGATACCAAGGATATCCTCCAGGAGGCCATCAAGGCGTATGAGGCCGACTTTGTTTCTCAGCATGCACGTATAAAAGAAAAACTCCAACAGGTACTCGAAGTTCTTGATCTGTTTATCTGAACACTGCCATGACCGCTGCACACTACATCATCCATCGCGTCAATCTTGAGATCGAGGCACCGGACGAACAGGAGGCCGGTCGTCTGCAGGATGAGGCTGCGCACATCTTCTATAACCAGATCCTTCCCGGATTAGAGCAACTGCTGGACCGACTGGCGCCGGACGAGACTGTTGTTTGTATTGACACCCTTAATCTTGTTCTTGATCCGCTTGATGCAGATACTTTTTCCGAAGAGTTTGGCAGCTCTGTCCTCAGTGCACTGCAGAAGAGGTTTGAGCATGTTGCTGATACAGCCCTTGGCAGAGTCGCCCAAGGGCCCGATGAACACCTCATCGTGCGGACACCGGTGCAGCGGACCTTTGATACCCTGCTTCATTTTCTTGCAACCGGTCAACTCCCCTGGTGGAGTGAACGAGCGTTCGACTTTTGGGATAAAGATACACTCGATATACTGCTGCTGCACGTGCAGCAGACCGGACCAGCAGCTGCCTCATCGCTGCTGGTGCTGCTCGCCACAGACACCTCTGCAACAAAACGATTACTCCTTCAATTCCCGCTTGCTTTTGTTAACCGCCTCATCCGCCTGCTGGCAGAGACAGGGACAACCGGCCAGAAAAAACACGCTGATCAACTGATCGCCACCCTGCTTCGCAGCTGGGCAGCGAGTCCTGCAAAGCTGACGCCACCGGCTGTCTCTGCAGAGCTGAATACGCTGCACCAACTTCTGCGCTGGTTGCTCTTTGCCCAGGACAAGGACCTGCCCGCACCGGCACAGGTACAGTCGCTGCTCTCTTCCTCAGCAGACCCTTTGGAGAACATGAACAACCAGGAGGATACGTTCACCGGATCGCTGCACAGGGAAACAACCAAAGCTACACTCCACATGGAGAGGAAAAGGCAGCCGGCCGCCAGAGATGTGCACAACACTGCAACCGTTGCAGGCGATCGGCAGCTGCTCAAAGAGGATGCAGGCTCCGAACAGCTGCCGCCCCAACCCCGGACAGCTGCAGAAAACGGCCTATACGTTGATCATGCCGGACTGGTTCTTCTCCATCCGTTTTTCGAATACTTTTTCCGGGAGTTCGATCTTCTTGACGGCCCACACTTTTGCGACACTGCGGCCCGTGCTCTTGCTGTTCACCTCCTTCAGTACCTGGTAACCGGCCGGGAGAGCCCGGCGGAGCACGTGCTGACTCTGGAAAAATTTCTCTGTGGGCTTCAGCCGTCTGATGGTGTTCCACGCTTTATTCAACTGACAGCCCGTATGCAGGAGGAGGCCGACACGCTCCTGCGTGCTGCCATCGGTCACTGGAAGATCTTAAAAAGTACCTCACCAGCGGGATTACGTGAGGGTTTTCTCCAGCGTCCGGGCACACTCACTGTCAGCACCTTTGAAAACCGGCTGACTGTGGAGGCACACAGTCATGACATACTGCTCAACTACCTGCCCTGGGGACTTGGGATCATCAGACTGCCCTGGTTGACCGCGCCGCTGCTGGTCGACTGGCACAGTTAAATCCTCCTGGATACGGCCATGAAAGAGACCGCTAAAGCCCCGCCTGCCACCAGTCGACAACCCCAACCAACAGGTACCCGACAACCGTTCTTTACGCCTGAACAGCGGAGCGGCTTTTTTGCAACAGTTCCGGTGCAGCCAAAACTCAAAATCGGCAAACGGGGTGATATCTACGAGCAGGAAGCCGAAACCATGGCTGATCAGGTGGTCAACAGAGCAGACAGCCCCGCCTCTTCGGTGAACGACAATCAGGAAGAACGTCTTAGCCGCCGTGACCTGCAAACACAGGGAGATGCCCACATCCATCGTCAGCCTTTTTTTGAAAGCGAGGCAGATGATGGTGAACCGGTCCAGCGTTTTCACCGTGAGGTTGAAGAGGGTGACAAGGTCTTTCGCAGTGAAGATGACCTCCCGGTTGGCATGAGCAGAGGTGAGGCCATCGTGGCCATTGCCCGCTCCAAACTCGGCAAGGTGAAAGCCAAGCAACCCGAAGGCAGCGATGGTGGTCGACCGCTTCGTTACGGCTATGATCTGCTTCTGGAGATCTTTCAACTGAGTGCCCCAGGCGTATGGGGTGACGACGTTGTCAAGTACATCGGACCGGGGCTGCCTTCCTGGTGCGGCATTTTCGCCACCTACTGCATCAAAAAGGCCGGTATCGATATCGGCAACTGGCAGATGGGCAAAGGGGTCGCGGCCTACGGTACACTCAAGCCCACCGACAGTCCGCAACCCGGTGATATCGGCTACATTGATCAACCCTACCAGCACCACTGCATTATCAGCAGAGTGGAAGGCGACAGCATCGAATCCATTGACGGGAACAGCGGCCTGTTCAGTGAGATCACCGAAAACAAACGCTCCCGCACCGCCTATACCGGTTTTTTTACCGCTCAGCACACCACCGCTGCCGTTCAGAAAAAAGAACAGGATGAGGGATCCGCAGAAAACACCCCTGATCTTGAAAGCAGCCTGCAGGCACAAAAAGGCCGGGGTGAGCCGCTGGACAATACAACCCGCGGGACCATGGAAACCAGCTTCGGGACGGAGTTTGGCGGTGTTCGCATCCATACCGATAATGAGGCTGCCCGCCTCAGCAACACCTTAAACGCCCAGGCCTTTACCCACGGCAACGACATCTACTTCAATGAGGGGACCTACAATCCGGAGACCTCTGCAGGGAAACACCTGCTTGCCCACGAACTCACCCATACCCTGCAGCAGCGTGACGGCTTACAGCCAATGGTGAACAGGGCCGCCAATCCCGGGAGCTCCAAAGAGCCGGCAATTAACTTCAGTGACAAGACCATCACCATCAAAAAACTGTATCTCCCCAAGCTCAAGGGCCGCAATAAAAACCTGATCGGTACAGCGGTTACACGTAATCGCAACTATAAACGGAAAGATTCGTATAAGGATACGGCAACCAGTTCCAGCAAAGCCCAGGATGTGGTGTGGAAAACCGGTGTTGAGCCCAAGGTGACCACCGAGGTTGAGAAGCTGACGAAAAAGGCTGCCGACAGTATGGCCTATGATGCAAGTGCCAACGCCTACTATTTAAAATGGGGCTCTCTGAACCTGATCGGCTCCAAAGAGACCATTGTCAAAAATGCCCTGGTACCGCTCTGGAATAAGACCGGCAAGGCTTCAGCCTATGACGTGGACCATGTCAAGGAACTGCAACTTGGCGGTGAAAACTCCCTTGATAACATGGAGCTGCTCAACTTCTCCGCCAACCGCGCCTCAGGATCAGCGGTGAAGAGGACCATTGAGATTGCAGTCAACACATTTCTTGCTTCCGAAGAGGCGAAAAAACAAGCTGCTGATGCCGGCAAAAAGCTGCCCAGTCTCAAAACAGCCAAAACCACCTATGACATCACCTTCAGCAGTGTTGCTTATGACGATGCCAAGGCCAACTTCAGTAAAGGTGCACTGGGTGATGACTACTGGTCAAAGAAAGATATAGTAGACAATGCGGCACACCTGAAACAGTTCAAGCCCATGACCACCAGCCAGATTGCGGCGGCCAAAGGCACTGAAAACGACCCGATTATCTACACCTCCGAGGCGGGCGGCACTGGTTTACGCAAAGCAGACCTTGAAAAAATAAAGGGTATCGCGGTGAGCAAGTTCACCTTCCCGCTGGCTCCGACCGGTGAAAAGGCTGGCGATATTGAACTGACCATCACACCTCCTTCCGTGGTTAACGGCGACATCAAGGTGCCGATTCCCATCTACAAGATGGATGGGATCGTGTTCGGCGGCCACATGCCCCGACGCGGCAGCAAAAAAGGTCAGGGCGGCCTGGAAAAAATTCTGAGTAAACTGCAGATCAACGGGCTCAGCCCTGCGGAGCTGGATATGGTTGATTTCGTTCCCGGGATCGGTCTGGTGGTTCGTGGTCGGATTCAACCCACACTTGATATTCTTGAAGGCGTTGAACTCGACTTTTTCCTGGAAGGAGACAGCTTCGGAATCAGCAAGACCATCACTGCCGGTGAGTTCAAGCTGCCGCCACCGTTCAAGATCAACGCAGCACTCCTCACCATCGGTGCTGGCAACAAGGGCATCTTTGTTGAAGGCGACGTGCTCTTTGAAATCAGCAAGCTCGGCACCGGTATGATTTCAGGTCTTGGCAAGAGTAACGGCGATTTCGGCATTAAAGGCCGTTTTGACTTCGACCCCAAACTCTTCAAACAGGGAGCAGCCTCCATTGAGGTTGAGTACAACAACAAACAGGGCTGGGCTGCCAAAGGTGAGTTGCAGATAGGTAAAGGTACGGTCAGGGGAATCGACTCGGCAAAGATCGCTGTTGCCTATGCCAACAGGCAACTGACTGCCAACGGCACTGCTCAAGTGGCGCTGAGAGGAGTTGATGAAGTGACCCTGGCCATCAGGTTTGGTGAAGAGGTCTCGGAGATCGAGGGCACGATCAAAATCGGCAAGCTGCCGGGCGTCAAGGAGGGATCCGGTCAACTTAAACTGATCAAAACAGGGGATGACTACGACTTCAGCGGTGCCGGCAAGATCACACCCGACATTCCCGGTCTTTCCACCCAGGTCGATTTCGAATTCCACAACAACATCTTCTTGGTCGATGCCCGGGTTGCCTATGACAAGAACCGCCTGAAGGGTACCCTCAACCTCGGCATCACCAACCGGGCCATCGATGCTGCAGGCAATCCCACCGGTGAGGCCCTTCCGGACTACAAAGTGTATGGTAAAAGCACTTTGGAGCTGATGATCACCGATAAGCTGGTGGTCAATGCCGGAGTCAACCTGCTTGAAAATGGTGAGATTGAGGTCACCGGAGGCATCCGCCTGCCGCAGCGGTTCGAGGTGGTTCCTACCTTGCTCAGCGTGGCCAACAAGCCGCTGATCACAGTTCCGCCCATTCATATACCGTTATTCGGTATTCCCCTCGGGATCACCACCATTGGTGTTGAGGCGGTCATCTCGCCGAGACTCACGGCCAGCGTGCAGATCGGTCCCGGCAGCCTGGTGAATGTCGGTGCCGAGATCACGTACAATCCAGCGCACCCGGAAACGATGAGCATTACCGGTGGGGCTGATTTCGAGTTTGTTGCCGAAGCGGGCATCACTGCCGGGGTCGACTTCGGGCTCTCGGCCAGTGTCGCTGTTGCCGCACTGACCGGTGGCATCGATCTTTCGGCTTTTATCAAGGCGGCAGCCAAACAACCGGTTTTTCACACAGCGCTTTCGTACTCACCTGCATCCGGCTTTGAACTGGATGGTCTGGTCAACGCCAAGGTAGCGGCTGTTCTCGGCTTCAGCGGCGACCTGTTCGTACGGGCCTCGGCCGGGGTCTGGCCGGCGGAGATCTCCAAGACCTGGAGATGGCCGATATTCAAGAAAGAGGTTGATACCGGCCTGGAGATCGGCTTTGAATTTCCGTTTGCCTACAAGGATAACAAGGCGGATGTGTCCTTTGAAAACCTGCGGTTCACCTATCCCAGCCTTGATGATCTGACCGGCAAGGTGCGGGAAAAGATCGTTGATCCGCTGGTTCATGAATTCTAACAGAACGACTCTTCTCTGCCATGGATACAACCGTTATACAGACACTGCTCAAAGAGGGGGCTGAACTCCACCTGGCCGGCAACCTGGCCGATGCGGAACGCTGTTACCGGCAGGCACTGGAGCTTGACGACTCGAGCGCTGTCGCCCACAACAACCTTGCCTTCCTTCTTATGCAACGCCGGGAGTTTGAGGGTGCCGAGCAGGCGTACCAGCGCGCCATTGCACTGAGTCCCGCCTATGCAACAGCCTATACGAACCTCGGCCAGGCCTACCTGCTGATGCAGCGTTGGGAAGAGGCCTACGAGTACCTGACCAGGGCAACAGAGCTTGACAACAACGCATGGCATGCCTACGAAAGCCTGGCCAAACTCGCCATGCTCCACAATGAGAACGATCGCGCCGTCTCGTACTGGACCATAGCCAACCGCATTCAACCCAACCAGGAAAACCTGCTCAACCTGGCCCACTGCCTTATTCAGCAGCGCCGACTTGACGAGGCACGGGATGTGCTGACCCTGGCTGCAGACTACGATGACGAGCATGCCCGGCTGCATGCACTCTTCGGAATTATCACCTTTGCCCAGTACGACTTCGGCTCCGCCCGCAAACACTTTAAACGCGCCCTTGGTCTGGAACCGGAAAACGCGGAAGTCCGGCACAATCTGGCCATGACCTACCTCAAGACAGGCCAGCGTGAGGAGGCTGTCATGGAGCTGCGTCGTATCCTGCTCCTGGCGCCGGGCCATATCGAGGCCCGTAACAACCTGGCTGTTATTGAACTGGCTGCCGGTGAACCGGGTTCAGCACTGGAGCATTTTAATCTGACCCTTGAACAGGACCCGGGCAACAGCAAGGCGCTCTATTACAAAGGTCTTCTGCTGCTGCAGCAGGGCAAGACAGAGGCTGCCCGGGAGCTCCTGAAAAAAACAGTCGTCGCTGCACCCGGCGAATATCAGGCCCAGGCCGAGTCACTGCTCAGCACACTCCCATGAGGAATGCCATGAAACGAATCAAACGCCCCATCCAGAGACAACAGGACAACAAGCCGCATCACCCCTTCTTTACCTCAGACCGCAGCCGTGTACAACAAGGCGAAAGTCGACCGTTCTTCCAGAAACAGGCAAAGACTGAGGAGAACGAAGAAAAGGTGCAAACTGTCCGCCGGGCTGAACAGGAGGAACAAAACGAAACCGTCCAGCGTGCGGCTGATACTGAGGAGAAGACGGAAAATATGCCGGTTATGCGCCAGACCGAGGGACAGGAAGATAAAGAGCAGGCACCGCAGCAGTAAGAGCCACACACCCTGATGAACCACCCATGACCCCTTCTGCTAAAAATGCCCTGGCCATTGATCAGTACCTCAAGTTTCTGGCCGACATGCTCCACCAGCGATTGAGCCGGTACTTTGAGGCCCATCCAGGCCCGACAAAATTCGACGATATCAAAAAACTCGTCTCAGCCAGGGATGACTCCGAGCTGTCGATCTTTATTCGCAGGCATAAGTTGACACCGGAGGAGATCATCGTGGTGCTGCTGGCACTGGCACCCCATGTCCGCCCGGAGTTTTTCGACATCATACTCAGTCAGACCCTGCCCCAGGCCGGCGACTTCCCCCAGATCGGCGGCACTCGCGGCAAACAGTCCCGAGGCTTCATGCCCACCGGGGAAACCGCCCTGTTCCTGCTTGCCGGTGACAACCTGCACCGCCGGTTTGAACTGCAGCACATCTTTGACTCTGAACACCTGTTTGCACAACAGAACATCCTCCGGCTGAACGAACCCGAACCGGGTGAACCGCTGTTAAGCGGCCGGATCGTCATGGCCCGCGACTATCTTGAACTCTTCATCTCCGGCAGGTTCCTGCGACCCCGATTGTCCATGGACTTTCCCGCCGAATATATCTCCACTGAACTAAGTGAAGAAGAACTGGTGTTACCGGAGACAACCTGGAGCCAACTCAACGAACTCGAGCACTGGATCAACTGGCAGGCGGTCATGATGCAGCAGTGGCACATGCGAAAGTGGATCCGGCGCGGATACCGGGCGTTGTTCCATGGCCCATCGGGAACCGGTAAAACCCTTGCCGCCCTTGTCCTTGGCAAGAAAACCGGCAAAGATGTCTTTCGGATCGATCTGTCGATGGTGGTCTCAAAATTCATCGGGGAAACAGAAAAAAATCTGTCCCAGCTCTTTGAACGCGCCCGCAGCAAGGACTGGATCCTCTTCTTTGACGAGGCGGATGCCCTGTTCGGCAAACGTACCAATGTCCGGGATGCCCATGACAAGTATGCCAACCAGGAGGTGGCCTACCTGCTGCAACGGATCGAAAATCATGATGGTCTCGTGATTCTCGCCTCCAACTTCAAAACAAACATTGACGAAGCCTTTCTCCGCCGCTTCCAATCCGTGGTCTACTTCCCTCTCCCCGGGCCGGAGGAACGGTATGCCCTCTGGCAGAAAGTGATGCCGCAGCACAGAGATGTACAGACTCCGGACCCAAAGGAGCTGCTCACAATCGCCAAGAAGTACGAACTGACCGGTGCCAACATTGTCAACATCGTTCAGTTCTGCTGTCTATCCGCTCTGGCCAACCACACAACAGAGATCACCCTTGAGGCTCTCAAAACCGGTATTGAACGGGAGTTTCAGAAGGAAGGGAAGGTCTTTTAACAGGCCGGCGGAGAACAGACAGGGCCCCCACAACCAGGTAACCGTCCCGGCTGCAGGTCGTCTGCCCCTGAAGTACCCCTGTTCAGGTGGCATCGGAGTCTTTTATCCTCAACTAACCAGCAAAGTATGCACCTGATGTTGCAGCACAGGTAGTACCTCAGCTGCAAACCACGGGTTTTTCTTGAGCCAGCTGTTGTTACGCCACGAAGGATGCGGCAGCACCACATGCCGTAGCCGGGTATCAGCCTCATATATCTCCCGCCAGCAGCGTACGGTCTGGTGCACGCTTTGTCTGATACAGTGAGACGGCAAGGAGAGCTGCGGCAAGTGCCACTGCTGGGCATGTCGGCCGACCAGCAGCAGCAGCTCAAGCCGGGGCAGCCAGGTGAAAAGAGCGGCACGCCAGGTCGGCGCACATTCCCGGCGGGGCGGCAGATCACTGCCGCCGGCAGTCAGACCTGGGAAACAAAACCCCATGGGTAGGACGGCAATGCGGGTTTCATCATAAAATGTCTCCTCATCGATCCCCATCCACTGCCGCAGACGAACACCGGATGGATCGGTAAAGGGACGTCCACTGGTATGAGCGCGAATCCCGGGGGCCTGACCGGCAATACAGATACGGGCTGTGCCCGACACCTGGACAATCGGTCGTGGTTCATGATCCAGCGGCCGGCCATACCACGGTTCGTCCCGACAGATTCGGCACCTGTGCACCGCCCTGACCAGGGCATCGAGTGAAGGCCAGGATGGATGAGGGGGTAAGCTGTGCTGTCTGTTCTTCATCAGGCAGACACACTCTTTTTCATTACCTCCACCGGCTCGACAGCGGCAACAGGATACACCACCGATCGATCCTCCCGGATCACCGCGCCATCGGTCAGTCGGGCAGGAACAACGTGTTTCGGCCCCATAATATGAAAGACCGTCTGTCCGTTGGCAAGCAGGTAATCGGATACAATACGACGATGACAGCGCCACCAGAGAACTTCAGCACACATGATTGCGCAACACTGGCTGAGGCCTGCCTGTAAAAGACGCAGCAGCCCCTGCTGAAACGACTCTGACAGTGCATAGTCGGCATAGCGATGAAAGGCGGCATTACGCCAGTTACCGTTCAGCTCAGGCGGCACATCGTAACTCTTGCCCCGGAAACCGCCCAACTCAGGGATCTGTTGATAAGTGATGCCGACCTCACCCAGCGCCAGGGACAGGGGGATGGCATCAAACTGACTGTTTGCCCGGGAACGGGTTATTTTGCGGATATCCACCAGACATGTGACCTTGTGCTCACGCAGCAGACTCAGGAAGTCGGCACAACTGCGATTTGAATGGCCGATGGTGAAAAAGGTCGCTGCCAATCGACTGCTCCTGATCCTGCTCAGTCGGGCACTCAGATACGCTCGAGCACACGACCCTTGTGCGCGGCTATATGATCGGTCTTGTCGCTTTTGATCTCGTACTGGGGATCAGCCGGGGAGGCGTGATGCGTATACCCCTTGAAGGCAAAATCTTCCGTATGGCAGGCAATGATGGTGCCTGTTACCCAGCCGGCCTCGGAATTCCATCTCACATGATCACCAACTTTGAACAATGTACTCATAAGTACGCCTCTCATTCTTCCGGAAGTTGAACAACGGCCGATTGGCGCCTCGTCAAATCAGGGGCATTGTTGCCACGTGCTGCTGCAGATCATCGGCAGCAGCAAACCCGGATACCATCTGCACCACAAACCGTCATCTCTTATCTTCGGGTCTTTGCCGCACTGGTTGTAAAAGACATCATCATGCCTGTATCTTCATGCTCCAACAGATGACAGTGAGCCATGTACATACGTTCCGGGGGTGCCTGATGTTTAAAACGAACAAGGATAACACTTTCACCACCCTGCACTAAAACCGTATCCTTCACCCCTCTCCTGTGGGGCAGAGGTGGACGGTTGTTTTCCTGCAAAATTCTGAACTGACACCCATGGACATGAAAGGGGTGCAGCATCATGTCTGACCCGTTGATAATCCACTTTTCATACTGTCCCACCTTCACATCAAACGACGCATAGTTCATGGTGAACGCTCGGCCGTTGATCATATTGCTCTTCCAGATGTCACCCCCACTTCCACCCATCATTCCCCGGCCCATCATGCCCCGACCGCGCCCCATCATACCACCACCCATCATACCACCGCCCATCATACCACCGCCCATCATCGGCCCCATACTGCCGCCGAAACGATCACGCAACTCACGCATTCCCTGCATCATCATCCAGTGATCCATGGAAAGATCAATATAACGAATGGGCAGGTGCTGATGGCTGGGAATGGCAGGCAGCTTCACCAGGGCTTTGGGCATGCTCCTGTGACCGGGTTTGCTGTTTGGTTGTAAACGCAGCACAGGCACACTCTGGTCAAAGGGAGGGATATTCATACCCGGCTGACGCACCGGTAATGACAGCAGATCAACATCACGACCACTGCCAAGATCAATCAGCACCTCAAAACGTTCACCCATCAGCATATCCAGCTGATGCACCTGTATGGGTGTTTCCAGGAAACCACCATCACTGGCGATCACATACATCGGCCTGTTATCACTGCAGGCCAGACGCAGAGACCGTGCATTGCAGCCATTGAGCAGGCGTAACCGCACCCAGCCTTGAGGTGCCTCATGATGCGGATAAAACGCACCGTTGGTTATCATGAGATCACCAAACCAGCCCACTGTGGCGGTCATAACATCCATTGCATAGCTGATCTGAAAATTCTCATCCAGTCGTTTATCCTGGATAACAACGGGAATATCGTCCACACCATAGGTTTTCGGGAGTGCCAGCGCGTCACTGGTCTCATCTTCCACAATGATCATCCCGGCCAATCCCATGGCAACCTGAAAACCTGTGCGCTGGTGCGGGTGAGGGTGGTACCAGCAGGTGGATGCAGGCTGGTCGACACGGATGGTCGGCTTCCAAGAACCACCGGCCGGGATCATGGCCTGTGGTCCACCGTCGGCTATCCCCGGCACTTCCAGGCCATGCCAGTGCAGAGCAGTTGATTCCGGCAGCCGGTTCTGCACGTTCATGGTGACAAGCTCCCCTTTCCGCAGGGCAAGCGTAGGGCCGAGAATGTCTGCGCTATACCCCCAGGTCTTCACCTTTCTGCCAAACCATGTTGTCTGTCCCTCCTGAACCGTTAACAGGAGTCGGCCGTCTTCCGGACGCAGCAAAGGAGCAATGGGCAACACCCGGGTGGTCTCGGCGGCAATAGCCATAAGTGCAGGAAAGGGAATGCCGGTACTTAAGGCGGTCAGTCCAAGCATCTTGATGAAATCACGTCTTTTCATGAACATCTCCGTAACAGTCGTGGGCAGAGTGAAAAAGAAGGCCCGGCTGATTCTGACAGCAGAGTATCGCCAAACATCTTGGCGCAGCCCGGTATCAAAGCCGGCTCTGTCCTGCTTGTTTTTGTATGCCTACATGGTATGCACTGATCACTGATAGCGCAAACCAACCTCCGGCCAGAGACGTGATCCATGCACAACAGGATCATGATGGGGCTGGTGTCTGGTCGCGCGTTCTCTCACAGGCCGGCAACTCTTAATACACTGCCAACAGTACACCTCCTGAAAGACTGTCACGTTTACAAGAGGAGCAGCTGACCGCAGACAACTATCTATCGATCAGATCAATAGGCTGGACTGATAAGACGGTATACCGGAGATACCATAACGTCCTGCCGGCGAAAAGACTCTTACGGGCACAGCGTATCAATGCTGACAGGGCCGGGAACCGGTATCTTTTTCAGGGGGGTGACACTGGTGGCAGCAATGCAGAACCATGACAAAAAAACAGACCCCTTTCTCACAAACAACCAACGTTTGCGTATGAGAAAAGATTCATCAGCTATTTGGAATGAACTGTTGTATCCTGATCAGCGGCAGGTTCCTGCTCCTCTGCAGATGGCAGGGCCGTTCCCTCTTCAACCCTGCAGTATTCACTGGTACTGTCCATGCCGGTGTGCCCGTGCCAACGATCATCAGCCCAATCCATCTCTTGAATATTATTCATTTCCTTCACCTTTTATTCTGACACACCTGGTGTGTGCCGCAATATGCCGCTGACTCTATATTTCGGCATGCCGGCAAGAAGAGATACATCAAACTTTCCCCATTCAATAAATTGAGAACACCGCCCGGCACCCCTTTTTGACCCAGATGCCGCCACGATCCCATCCCCAGTTCTCCCCCATGCGGCACCGGGTTGATGAGAGTTGTCGTTCAATCTGGACATGACCTCGATTTACAGGGGCACGACAGTAATTCGGACGTCCCCCCCAGGATTCACAGGTGAGCGTCCGTTGAGAACGTCGGTGTTGACGTTCCTCGTGAAAACGATTCCCCTCATTAAAACGACGATCCTGAGGCGGATACGGGGAAGTGCCGCCAAGTTCAAATTGTGCCCGGCACCCACCTGCCACCCAAACGCCTCGTCGGTCGTATCCCCAGGTCCGCCCTTCATGACAGTCTGATTTACTGAGTTGTCGAACAAGACGAACCCCGCCCTTTGTGTCTGCACGACAGTATCGGGACTGACCGTCAATGGATTCGCAGAAAAGCTGACGACCGCTGGCCGGGCTATAGCTCAGAAAAACAAGGAGCGTCAGTGCTATTGGAAAAAACACTCTTTTAAGCATTCTCAAAACCATAGGGATCATAGCCCTCTCTGGTAAATTACATGGGAGTCAGGTTATCGCTGCACAGTACACATACAATAGAAAAAAGAATAAAAATACCTGCAAATCGGTGTGCCATAGATCCTTTATAAAGACAACCGAATTCCGATTTTCTTACATGACTGTGTGTTTTCTTTATGACATGATAAAATTCAACTTGCTTAGCGATGGTCTATTGTCTACCAGTATATTTTTATTTTTATTGAGATTATACTGGCAAAATTAGACGCGCCAAAGTATTGTAGGCGTCCATATATTTCTCAGGCTTTCTGGGCAGCCAGGAAACTCCTTACACGTCTCAAAAACAGGCCCGCCACTGTGACCGGGAACGGACACTGCACAGGGTCACTGATCTTGAGATTGGGAAAACGCAGGAAGGAGAAAGATCTGCCTGAGAAATGAAGACTTTTTTTCTCTGGATCAGAGAAAACACTGATACGTGGATAAGTCAGGGCAACAACGTCTGCCCTGTACATGTACAGTGTGGTGGCACGTCTGCAACTGCTGATATGGTGGAATAGACAGTTTGAGCATGTGCATACACGCCTTCTTCCTGAAATCTTTTCAAGAGGAAAGTCAAGTGATCATGCACTGCACAGATGTGACTACCAGCTGATGTATCAACGCAACAACGTTTTTTATCCTGCTGCACAATAACAACCATTCATGAAGGAGTTGTCTATGTCATCACGTCCCACGACCACAGCTGCTGTTGCCTTTGCCTGCCTGCTTGGCTTTACTCTTCCGGTTCAGGCTGCTGATGCGCCATTTGAGATTGAACACGGTAAAATTAATACTGCTGACGCCTCTCCGGTTGACCCTGGAGCGTTTGAGTTTGAAACCACCTTTGCGCAAACCCGCGCTGACCGAAGCTGGAGCGGCAGCGGTAATACCCACGGCCGCGGTACGTTTCGTGAACGTTCCCTTGGTTTCTCATTCACTGCAGGTCTCATTGAGAACATGGATGCCAACATCAGCGGTGGCTACAGCTGGATCAAAGACAATGACAACGTCTACGATGAAGACGCTGAACTGCTCGGACCGTTTCGCGGCGAAGATTTCACCGACCTTGAACTGAGCGGCCGGTATCGCTTTTTCAACGATGAGGCCCGGCATCTGGAAATCGCCTATATCGGTGGAGTAACCATTCCGGTCGGCAGCGATTCGGACCGGGATGAAATAGGCACCAGCCAGGAGTACTGGAGCTTTGATCAGACCCTGGTCGCAACCAAGGACTGGGGACAGTGGACCCTTAACGGCGATATCGGTTTTTCCTTACCCATCGGCAACAAGCGGGAAAATGTCCGCGGAACGCTGAACGCCGACCTGGCGCTGGGGTATCAGATACTCCCCTGGCTGCAGCCTGAAGTGGAATTGAACTACAGCCATGATTATTTAAAAGATGAATCAGATGCGCAGGTTTTGGCTGTCACGGCAGGCTTTGTTATGCCGATCAATGAAACGTGGCTGGTCAACCTGGGAGTCCAGCAGGATTTCTGGGGACAGAACGTCGATAAAACCACCACATGGACCACGACAGTCAAGATCGCCTTCTGATCGCAAAAACCTGAACACCGCTGACACCGTCAGCGGTGTTCACTACAGCTGCTGCGACCAAAGTATCCTGTTGGGACTTAAGTGTTTCGCATCCCGATTTTCCGCGACCCAACATACCTGTCAGGTGCCCATGCGGTGACAACATCCTGCTCACCTGCACCATCTCTTCTGTGACCCGCAAACAACCCGCAGATCATGCTCAGGCTTCACTGGTTTTCCTGAACCGCCACCGCACCATCCGCCGGTCAGCGGTGACTTTCTGTATCTGAAAAAATCGGAAACGCTTCATCGGCAAGCGCCCTTGTTTCTGCCTGACCCCGACAGCAAACAAAGACAGCCGGAAAAGTTTTTCTACCGCTTTGAAGATAAGATTGTACATACAGTCGTAGAACAATCAGGTATACTTTCTCTTGTCAACCTGTCCGTGCTACCTGATCGTGAACATCGTCCATCTTGAGCCCCGACCTGAAGGAGAATGTATCATGCCTATACCGCTTCATGAAAAATCCTTACTCAGAAACCAGGGATACATTAACGGACAATGGCAGGATGCCGATGAGCAGCGGGTTTATCCGGTGATCAATCCTGCCACCGGTCAGACCATAACCATGGTGGCTGACATGGGTGCCTCGGAAACCAAAACAGCAATTAAGGCTGCCGACCAGGCCTGGCCGGCCTGGCGGTCGCTGACCGCAAAAGACCGTGCTGCAATACTTAAACGCTGGTTTGAACGTATCAAAATCCATGCTGAAGACCTGGCCCGGCTCATTACCCTTGAGCAGGGCAAACCTCTGGCCGAAGCCAAAGGCGAAGTCGGATACGGTGCCTCTTTTATAGAATGGTTTGCTGAGGAAGGCAAACGCGCCTACGGCAGTGTCATCCCGAGTCCACTTGCCGACCGCATGCTCCTGACCATCAAGCAACCCATTGGTGTCTGTGCGGCCATCACTCCCTGGAACTTCCCCCTGGCAATGATCACCCGTAAAGTAGCCCCGGCCCTGGCCGCCGGATGCACCGTGGTCTGCAAACCGGCAGAAGCCACACCGCTGACCGCTCTTGCCCTGGCAGTGCTGGCAGATCAGGCAGACATACCACCCGGTGTATTCAACATCGTCCCCTGCGATGCCTCGCATGTGCCGGAGGTTGGTCAGACCCTTTGTGAAAGTCCGGTGATACGAAAACTCTCCTTCACTGGTTCTACTGCGGTGGGTCGCCGGCTGATGCAACAGTCAGCGCCTACCATCAAAAAACTTTCACTTGAACTCGGTGGTAATGCCCCTTTCATCGTTTTTGACGATGCTGATCTGGATGCAGCCGTTGAAGGTGTCCTGGCCTCCAAATATCGTAATGCAGGACAGACCTGTGTCTGCGCCAATCGAATATATGTTCAGGATACTGTATATCAGGTCTTTGCGGAAAAGCTCGCTGCCCGGGTCCAGGAGATGACAGTCGGCATAGGCACCGAGCCGGGAGTCATGATTGGACCTCTCATCAATTCGGCTGCCCTGTACAAAGTACAGGCACATATTGCAGATGCGCTGGCAGGAGGTGCCAAAGTACTGGTGGGTGGCACATTACATCAACTGGGCGGCCTGTTTTTCAAGCCCACCATTCTCACCGATGTTTCTCAATCGATGCGCATAGCCCGCGAAGAGACCTTTGGTCCGATAGCTCCCCTGTTCCGCTTTCACACCGAAGAGGAAGTCATTACCATGGCCAATGCCAGTGAGTTCGGTCTGGCCGCCTACTTTTACGCTCGCGACATCGGACGGGTACTGCGAGTAGCTTCTGCCATTGAAGCCGGTATGGTTTGCGTGAACAGCGGCCTCCTCTCCAACGAGGTCGCCCCCTTCGGCGGGGTCAAGCAATCAGGTATCGGCAGAGAGGGAGCCCGGGAAGGGTTGGAAGAATACCTGGAAATCAAATATGTAACGCTGGCGGGCTTGTAGGATATGCTCTGGACAGGAACCGGAGAGAGCGACTATTCCCCTTGATACCAGTTACAAAAATGCCCCGGGGTTGCCAACCGGTATACGTCACACTGCTGGTCCATTTTTCTGTACGCAACAACAGCTGCACCATCCATGGGTCCGGCTGGTACGTATTTTCACGGGCACTTCGGATCTATATGACGACGCAGCGCCTCGGCATCCGTCCCTGGAGGGCAGTCTTCCTCTCCACAGGCAATCTCTTCCACAACCCATTGTTGCCGGTGACGCTTTAAAGTGGCGTTGACCGTTTCATAGTGACTCCTCCCATCAGCAGAACGGGGATCCACACTCAGCCAGCCCTTGGTGGAAGAGATGCACAACTCCCGCACCACAAACACCATCTGATAAGCTTGTGGATCAAAATGTGCCAGTCTGGCACGCAGGGCATCTATAATCTGCGCCCGTTCCGGATCACGAGGCTGTGGTGTGCGCCACTGTTCGACGGCAAAGGCAGTGCCGACAACTGACAGCACCCAAAAAAACACCATCACTAACGACGTATGCCGACAGGATCTAAAAAAATGAAAACCCATGGCAAAACTCTGTTATTTTTGTGAAATCTACGTTAAAAATAATCTCCACCAACAGCAAAAATTCACCTGCAACCAGAGAATCGCGGAACAATAAAGTCTGCCATTACCACCTGAAGGAACCTGCCGGAATCATTTTTTCGTTTACCTGTCTCAGCAGAGCTCCCAGGACAACAGAAGCGAGTGTTCAAAACAGGAAGATATCCCGTAAAAATATCCACAAACCGGCTGATTAGTTTGTACCTGTATACAAACCGTGTCTTTGAAAAAAACCCGCTCTTTTCTCCTCTTCAAGATAATCCAAAAAAAACTATGTAACCAGATACAATGACAGGTTAAATACAATTTCGTCGCAACGGTGAACGCAGCCTGGACAGTCATGCAGGCAGCCTGACCTGTTTCGCTCCCGCACCCCGATACCTTTCTGGAGGATGCATATTATTGTCCGACTCATGTTGAAATTTTATGCCAGACGTGCAAATATACGACAAGGTGTCAAAATGACACCTGTTAGAAGCAGCACAACCAAACCATTACAACGTCAAACAATCTGAATTGACCGTTGAACTTTTATTTGTTGATAAAGGAATGAATATGAACAAAACTGCACCATTTAAAATACTGCGTACCTGCCTGTTGGCGACACCCCTGATTTTCAGCCTGGCCGGATCGGTCAATGCGAAAAGTATCGGAAAAGACCAGGTCAATATTCGTGAACAGCCCAACACCAACAGCCCGGTGCTGTTCATTGCTCCCCTTGGCTACCCGATCAAAATAGTCAAAGAAAGCAACGGCTGGGTGTACTTTAAAGACTGGCAGAACAACAACGGCTGGGTCCACAAACCGTTGATCTCCAACATAGACACAGCGGTCATCATTGTTGAAAAGGCAAACATCCGCAGCACCTCCAACACGAGTGGGAGCGTTGTTGCCAATGCGGAATTTGGAGAAATCTATACTATCCAGGCAAGGGCCAAAAACTGGGTTAAACTCGGGTATTACGAGAGTGGAGCCACCGTTGGCTGGATACGCACCGACTTAATCTTTGGTCATTAAAACAGCCCTGTTGATCAGCCTGCTACCAAGCCCCAAAAGACGGATCCGTTTACCCTGACAGACTGTACGCTCATTGCGATTACCGCCAGTGAAAAGCCAGCCCCATACTGGAGCACTTCATCAACGTTCGACAACGAACCGGGAGTGAACAAAACGATCTTGTTGTCTGGCTGCAGGTCTGTCATGTACCTGCCCGATTGACCGCCTTGATTACGATGATACTCCGACACCGCTTACAATCGGACCCATACGTACAACACCTCTCTCCGGCATGACAGACCTGCTCCGGAATCCGGCGGACAACAGGCACATAAAAGAGCCATCCCCTTTGACCAACCGGTACATGAGATGAGCTTTTTACGCGGCCCGGCAGCAGTAGTGTGATGTTGATCGGCAACGGCTCTGCAAGTTCCAACCGGACCCGGTACAGCACATCCACTGGATCCATGGTTACAGCATCTTCCCGTGTGGCGACAGGGCCGCCCCGTCGGGCATCAAAGAGGGGCGAAATCAACTGACTGCAGGGACTGGTTTCGATGTCTGTCACCTTACCACGAAACGATTGCCAGCCGCGTTCCGGACGAAACATCGCCACTGCCCCGATACGGATCTGTTCCACCTGGCGCTGCTCAACGTACACATCAACGATCCACCTCCGGGGGTCAACCAACAGACCAATCCGGCTCTGCGGGCTGATCCATGTCCCCTGCCGTAAAAGCGGATCCGTATCCAGCCACAGGCCGGTGAAGGCGGCACGCACCTCAAGCCGGTTACGCTCGTCCTGCACAGCTGCCACCTCGGCCAGTTGCATGGTCAGTTGTTCGCTGACCACCGGTCGCTGATCCATCTCTTCAGCCTGCACACTTATCCCGGCCAACTTCTGCCGAAGTCCGTGTACCAGGGCCCTGTTCTGTTGATTTCGAGCAACGAGATCCGGCGACTCAAACAAGGCCAGCATCTCTCCTGCGTGGACCTGGCCCGGTGGATGCAGACGGACCACCTGCGCAGCAAAGGGACTGAACACCAGCTGCTAACGACCGGGATGGGCCACAGCCGGATCAGTTTGATCAGGCTACCGGTGAGCCCGGATATACCAGCTGCGAATCAGCTCGTAGTGGTTGCTGTGGGTGCGGAGGGTCCACCAGAGGTGGTCAGGTTCGGCAACCTGCCAGGCCGGGGTGAGTTCGCCCTGGTACCCCTGCAGCAGACGGGCAATGTTGGCAATCCCCTTACCGGCAAACGGGCCTGTAGGTGTGCCGCCCAGCCATTCAGTGACCGGCGCCATTGCTGCTGACCAGGAAAAGGGATCGGCAAAGAGAAGTTGAGCGTTTTGATCGCGGGCTACCCGATTCATCTCCTGCAGATGGGTAAGCGGTGACGGCACCTTGTCCACCAGGTTAAGCGAGGAAAAAATGGTTGCCCAATTGCGGGGAAACGGCAGGGCCAGGGCATCGGCAACGATAAACTCCACCTGTTGCCGCCGCCAGTGTGCGGGCAGGGTTATGGTCATCTCCCGGTGGAGCAGTCCCTCGTCTTTCAGCAGAAAGGTGATCGTCCCCCTGTGCATGAGGTGCCGGGCTACCCGGACAAAGGCAAGGGAGGTGTCAATACCCACGGCAAGATCACACCGGGTGCTCATCTCAAAGGTAAAACGCCCCACCGCTGCTCCGGCGTCCAGAGCCATGCCGTGCTGCGGCTCTATCAGGCCGGCCCAGTCAGCATAAACGGTTGAGGCCTGTTCCTCCCCGAGCAGATCACCGTACTGTCCCCACAGGTAGGAAGAGACAGCCGCCTCGGTTTCATAGGTGTTGACTGTTGCAGGATCGGCCAACGGCTGCGGAGTAAGCATGGCCACTCCGTCAACAATGGGAAACCGGCAGCCGTGCCGTGTGCAGATCAGGATGCCGGTTTTGATGTCTTCACCGGCTGCATATCCCTCTTCAAGTGTCAGGCGGTGCTCAGCAGGCAGACAACGGGGACAGATCAGGTGGCTGAGCAGAGACTGTTTCATGACGGCTTTTCCCTCCTTTGGGTATCAGAGGCTGCTGTTCTTTTATACAGCACGGTGCAGATAGCTTCCTGTTGCATGGGGTGGCAGTTTACAGGTAACCACAGATCGGCTAAATTTGCATCCTGCAAACCCTATCGTATCACCCTCTGACTCAGGAGTCCCACGTTGAACAGACGCCTACCCGCCGAATGGGAAGAACAGGACGGCGTGCTGCTGGCTTGGCCGCATGCAAAAACCGACTGGCACGATACCCTGGCACAGGTCCAAAAAGTGTTCGTTGAGATTGCCCGAGCCATCAGCCGATATGAACAGCTGGTGATTGTGACACCTGCCATCATCCCGGCAGAAGAGCAGCTCCGCCGGGCCGGGATCAGCCCCGACCGGTTTACCCTTTACCGTATACCCACCAATGACACCTGGTCACGAGATTTCGGGCCGATCACTGTGTATGAAAATAACCAGCCCGTGCTGTACGACTTCGGCTTCAACGGCTGGGGGTTGAAGTTCGCCGCACATCACGACAACCTGGTTACGGCTCAACTGGCAGCACAGGGCGCCTTTGGTAAAAACACGGTGCGAGTTCCCGGCCTGGTGCTTGAGGGCGGCAGTATTGACAGTGACGGTGCCGGCACAGTGCTGACCACAACAAAATGCCTGCTCAGTGCCAATCGTAACCCCCACCTTGACCGGCACAGCCTTGAACAGACCTTGGGCAACCTACTGGGAGTAAAGCGTTTCTGCTGGCTGAACAACGGGTCTCTGTACGGTGATGACACCGATGCCCACATCGATACCCTGGCCAGGTTCTGTCCCGACAACACCATTGCCTATGTCTGCTGTGACGACCCGCACGACGAACACTTCACTACGCTGGCAGCCATGGCACAGGAGCTGCGCGCTTTGCGGACCATTAATGGCCAACCTTACCAACTGGTCCCCCTTCCCTGGCCGCAACCCTGTTTTGCTCCGGACGGTCACCGTCTGCCCGCCACTTATGCCAACTTTCTGATCATCAACCGTGCGGTGCTGGTACCGACCTACGGGATTCCTCAGGACACAGCAGCCGTAGAAACCATTGCCCGTCTTTTTCCGGACCGGGAAACCATCGGTATCAACTGCCGCCCACTCATCAATCAGCATGGTTCGCTGCACTGCGTCACCATGCAGCTTCCCCGGGGAATGTTATCATGAAAACCGTTCGTTTAGGTATAGTCCAGCATCGCTGCACCACAGACTGTGAGGCAAACATCGCCCGTTCCCTGCAGGGCATTTACGAGGCAGCTGCCCAGGGAGCACAGCTGATCGTACTGCCGGAGCTGCACACAAGCCACTACTTCTGTCAGACTGAAGAGACCAGCTGTTTTGACCTGGCCGAACCCATCCCCGGACCGAGCACCACCCGATTTGGCACCATGGCAAAAGAACTCGGAGTGGTGATTGTCACCTCGCTTTTTGAACGCCGTGCACCCGGCCTGTATCACAATACCGCGGTGGTACTGGAGACTGACGGCAGTGTGGCCGGCAGATACCGCAAAATGCACATCCCCGATGACCCCGGATACTACGAAAAATTCTACTTCACCCCGGGTGACCTCGGCTTTACCCCCATCACCACCTCCCTGGGCTGCCTGGGCGTGTTGATCTGCTGGGACCAGTGGTTTCCGGAAGCGGCCCGGCTCATGGCCATGGCCGGTGCAGAACTCCTCATCTATCCCACAGCCATCGGCTATGATCCCAACGATTCGGCAACAGAGCAGAACCGACAGCGGAATGCCTGGGTGACAGTTCAACGCAGCCACGCCGTTGCCAACTCCATTCCGGTGGTAAGTGTCAACCGGGTTGGCTTTGAGGCTGATCCCTCCGGTGCCGGAGCCGGTGCTCAGTTCTGGGGAAACAGTTTTGTGGCCGGTTGTCAGGGCGAACTGCTGGCCGTGGCTGCAACAGACCAGGAACAGGTACTGACTGCAGACCTTGATCTGCAACGCAGTGAGCAGGTTCGCCGTATCTGGCCTTATTTCCGGGATCGTCGTACTGACGCCTATGGTGATCTTGTCCGCCGGTATCGCGATTAAAAGCATGGTGCGGGCTAATGGAGCCATGCTTTTACACGGATCATTCCCCCACCAGTGGTGCAGCCTTTTAAGCTTTCTTGACGCAACTGCTCGTCTTTTGTATCTATGAATAGAGCTGTCTATGAATGATCAGACAGTGCATAAGGCAATCAGGCTTCTACTTGTCGACTGAACTGTTCAGCAATAACAGAATACTGCTGTTTGAGGCGCAACGCAGAAGTCGTTTTCTGTCGACTTTTTGTTCATGGAGGTTGATGTGAAGTATTTTCCGGCCAAGCTAAGCTGTACTCTCTTCATACTCTTCCTGACCGTTATTCCGGGCGGAGCACAACTCAGCTCCAAAGAACTTGCTGCAGAGTCTGAGGCCTATATCAGGACAACGGCCAAAGAAACCCCGACCTCACCGGCAACCATTATCACCAAGGTGGAGGAGGCCTGTGCACTCCTGGAAAAGGAGGGCCCGGCGATCTTCCCTAAATTCAAGGGCAAAGACAGTCCGTTTATCTTTGAAGGGACATATATCTGGATTCACAGGCTGCAGGATGCAAAGATGCTGATGCATCCCATCAAGTACAAGATGGAGGGCAATGACTTTATCGATCTGAGGGACGAAAAGGGTAAACCCTTTTTTGCGGTGATGAACACCATTGCCAATGAGATCGGCCACGGCTGGGTGGATTACTACTGGCCGATTCCCGGCACAAAAAATCTTACCCGCAAGGTCTCTTATGTCAAAAGATGCACCATGGCCAATGGCACCGAGGTTGTCATAGGCTGCGGCATCTATAACGGCGATCAGGAGGCCATGGCCGAACTCGACATCAGATAACTTTGCCCCGGACTTCATGCCTCGCTTGTTCCAGGTGTTGGTCAGACAGCCCCAACAAAAAAAGTCGTTTCCGATGGAAACGACTTTTTAGACTTACAGCAGACCGCGAAAAAAAGTGCAGCAACACCTGTCAGGTATCGGCCTACCCCAGATATTCCAGAACAATCTTCAGCATCCGTCGCACCGGTTCAGCAGCTCCCCAAAGTAACTGATCACCCACGGTAAAGGCGCTGACATACTTGGTGCCAAGGTTCATCTTACGCAGACGACCGACCGGTATATCAAGAGTACCGGTGACCCGGGCCGGTGTCAACTCCCTCAGGGTCTGCTCCCTTGTGTTCTCCACCAGGTACACCCACTGGTTGTGCTCGGCAACAGCCTGCTCAACTTCCGCCAGCGGCACGTCTTTCTTCAGCTTGATGGTAAAGGCCTGACTGTGACAGCGCATGGCACCGACACGCACACAGCAGCCATCCACTGGAATTTCTCCTGGAGCAAGGCCGAGGATCTTGTTGCTCTCAGCCCCACCCTTCCACTCTTCCCGGGTCTGCCCGTTCTCCATGGCTGTATCGATCCAGGGAATAAGACTGCCGGCCAGCGGTGCTCCGAAGTTGCTCACCGGAAATATCGGGTTCCGTAATGTTTCGACCACGTTCCGGTCAAGATCAAGAATTGCGGCGGCCGGATCATCGAGCAGGTTTTCCGCATTTTCACCGACAAGCCGCATCTGACTGACCAGCTCCCGCATGTTTTTGGCACCGGCACCGGAGGCGGCCTGGTACGTCTGGCTGCTGATCCACTCCACCCAACCCTGCTCAAACAGGCCTCCCAGGGCCATCAGCATAAGTGAGACCGTACAGTTACCGCCGATATACTTTTTGATTCCCCGGGCCAATCCCTCGTCAATGAGCTGACGGTTGACCGGGTCAAGAACAATGATCGCATCATCATCCATACGCAACTTGGAGGCCGCATCGATCCAATAACCGGACCACCCCCCAGCTATCAGTTGCGGATACACCTCGCCGGTGTAGCTTCCGCCCTGACAGGAAACAACAATGTCCATATCAGCCAGCAGGGCAACGTTGGTGCCGTCAAGCAACTCATACACCGTCCCGTTGACCTCAGGACCAGCCTGTCCTGCCTGGGAAGTGGAGAAAAAACAGGGTGTATACCCCTGAAAATCCCCTTCCTGCCGCATTCGCTCCATGAGCACCGAGCCGACCATGCCGCGCCATCCAACAATACCTACTTTTTTCATAGTTTCCTTTTGCTGTTGTTCATTGTGTTATACCTGACTCAGTGCAGGCGGAAATACCTTTTCAACTCATCGGCAATGACCGGAGCCACTGAATACACTCGGAGCAGATCGTCGCTTGTTCGTCCCGGATAGGTATCGGCGCCGATGATGCAGCTGATCCCCCTGTCAACAAATCGCTCGCGGGCATCACCGGCCAGAATCAGATGGGTGGCCATCATCATGACACTCACCGCACCGGCCTCGCAACAACGATCCACGGTTTGCAGCATAGAACCGCCGGTTCGGATCATGTCGTCACAGATAATGGCATGACGCCCCTTTACCGCTCCGGAGAGCTGACCGACAATGGTCTTGTCAATATCGTACCGATCCTTGTTGGCAGCAGTATGCGGACAGTCAAGCAGGCCAGCCAACCGTGCCACCCTCTTGGAGAAACCGTAGTCTGGTGAGACCAGAACAATATCGGTCAGCTCCATCCGCCGGATCTTTGCCGCTGCCACCTGCTCTGTCCAGAGGTGGCGGGTGCGAACCTCGCCGGTGTGGGCGTGCATGACCGACTCTGAATGGAGATCGAGAAAGGCGACATAATCCGGCCGTGCCCGGAAAATCTGCCGGGTCCGGGTGATACCTTTGGGAATTTCACCGGATTCGGGTTTGGCCCGCTCCATGGTCGAATACCCCAGGTAGGGAATGACGACATTGACCGACCGGGCATTCCAGTAGCGGGCACCGGCAATCAGATCGATCAGTTCCTGGTGGGCGCTGTCGTCTTCTGTGTTGGCAATGATCACCAGATCACAACCAGCGATATCACAGGGAAAGGCATGGTACAGCTCACCGTCGGCAAAGGTGCGGACGTCCATCTGCGTCACCGGCACCCCCAGCTCCAGACTGACTTTGACAGCCATGTCGGCTGCCGAACGGTTGGAAATGAGAACTATATTTTCTCGTTGCACCACACCCCACCTCCATATGGAACAGCTAGGTCAGAATTTCACGGACAATCGCATCCCCCATGACAGACGTCGATACCGGAGTAACACCGGGGGTGACGATATCCTGCGTCATGATCTTTTTGGCAAGGATTGCAGCAACAGCCTCTTCAATGGCTGTGGCGGCCTGCTCATAACCGAGGCTGTACTTGAGCATCATCGCTCCCGACAGGATCTGTGCAATGGGGTTGGCAACACCCTGGCCGGCGATATCCGGAGCCGATCCACCGGCAGGCTCATACAGGCCGAACCTGGAGCTGTTGAGGCTGGCAGAGGCCAGCATACCCATGGAACCGGTCAGCATGGCCGCCTCGTCGGAGATGATATCGCCAAACATGTTGCCGCAGAGCATGACATCGAACTGATGCGGATCCTTGACCAGCTGCATGGTGGCGTTGTCAATGTAGATGTGGTTGAGTTCAACGTCGGGAAACTCTCCTGCCACCTCTTTCACCACCTCACGCCAGAACACCATACAGGTCAGCACATTGGCCTTGTCAACAGAGGTTACCTTTTTACGCCGGAGCTGAGCCGCGGCAAAGGCCATGCGGGCGATACGCTCAATCTCAGCGCGGGTGTAGACCTTGGTGTCCCAGGCACGCTCATCCGGGCCGCTGCCCTCGCGCCCTTTTGGTTGACCGAAGTAGATACCGGAGGTCAGCTCACGGACCACTAAGACATCAAAGCCGTTCCCGACAATATCAGGCCGCAACGGACAGGCACCGACCAGCGCCTTGAACACCTTGGCCGGTCGCAGGTTACAAAACAGGTCAAAATGCTTACGCAGCGGCAGCAGAGCAGCCCGTTCCGGCTGTTGCTCCGGCGGCAGATCTTCCCACTTGGGGCCGCCCACCGAACCGAAGAGAATCGCCTCACTGGTCTCACACACCTGCAGGGTCGAGGCAGGCAGGGCCTCGCCGTGGTTGTCAATGGCAATACCACCGACATCGGCATGGGTGTAATGTAACGAAAAACCAAACTTCTGCTGTACCGCATCCAGCACCCTGATGGTTGCCGCCATCACCTCCGGTCCGATGCCGTCACCGTCTAAAACTGCAATGTTGTGTGTCATATTCATCCCTGTATGCAAACGAAATAGCCGTTAAAATTTCATGGAAAAGAAACCAATTTCTACCAGATTGCCATCCCTGGTGTCAACCTTGACAAACTAACCGGTGAACGAAGTACACGCAGAAAAACAGCCGCCTGGCTGTCTGCCGGCTCTGCTCAGCCATTGTGTTTCGTGTTTGGCTTCGTCCGGCTGCACGCTCAGCCAGAGTGAACAACAGCCAACAGACGTGGTGCTTCGGAAAACGGCAGGGTAAAGCGGATGGTTTCAACAATCTGCCAACCGCTGACACCGGCCTCGCTCAGACGTGTCAACGGCTCCTTTCGGGCCAGCATGAGGATAACCCCTGTTGCCGGTGTGACCAGGGGATGGATCAACTGTAAGAAGACACCCGGTTCAGCCACCGCCCGGCTGGTGACATGGGAAAAACGTCCATGCCAGGCCGCAGCATGGGCCTCGACCCGATCGGCAACCACCTCGGCATTGCGCAGCTCCAGCAGGCGGATCAGGTGACGTAAAAAACTCACCCGTTTTTGGCGCGGTTCCACCAGGGTGAAGTGCGCCTCCGGCAGCACACAGGCTAACACCAGCCCGGGAAAACCGGCACCACTGCCCACATCCAGCAGATGCACCGCATCGTCCGTTCGGGTCAGCAGAGGGAGAAGGGCCAGCGAATCAAGAAAATGAATCTCTATGGCCTGTTGTTCGCCGGTGTTGCGGGCGATCAGGTTGATCCGCTGGTTCCACTTCATAAGCTCATTCAGATATACCTGCAGCCGCTCACAGGCAGCCGGCTCCAGGTTAATACCCAGCTGTGCGGCTCCGTCCAGCAGCAGACGCCGGTTACTTTCGCTCAAGGCGAACAACCACTGAATTGGCGTGGGCTGTCAGCCCTTCAAGCTCGGCCAGCCTTTGGATGTGAACCGCATCGGCCTGCAGTGCCTCCCTGCTGTAGCTGATGAGAGAGCTCTTCTTCAAAAACGTCTCCACACCGAGTGCCGAGGAGATCCGGGCCATCCCCATGGTCGGCAGTACATGGTTCGGACCGGCAACATAATCACCGGCAGCTTCCGGTGTCCAGGAGCCGAGAAAGACAGCGCCGGCATGGCGGATCCTGGCAACCCACTGCCAGGGATCAGCAACCTGCAGCTCCAGATGTTCAATGGCAATCTCATTGGCAAGCTCAACAGCCTCGCCCATACTGTCCGCCACCATGATCAGCCCCCGGTCGATCAGGGCTGTCCGGGCAATTTCAGTCCTGGACAGAAGAGGCAGCTGACGCTCCAGCTCCCTGCCCACCGCCTCGGCAAGTGCAGGGCTTGTGGTGATGACCACGGCCAGGGCCTGCGGGTCGTGCTCGGCCTGAGCGAGCATATCAGCGGCAACAAAAGCCGGATCAGCGGTTTCATCGGCAACGATGAGCACCTCGCTGGGCCCGGCGAGCATATCAATGCGCACCCGTCCCATGACCTGCCGCTTGGCCTCGGCCACATACTGATTTCCCGGACCGACAATCACATCAACGCGGGGAATAACATCGGTACCATAGGCCAGGGCGCCGATGGCCCAGGCCGAACCGACCTTATAGATCTCATCAATACCGATCTCCTGGGCTGCCACCAGTAACGCCGGACTCACCCCACCGTCACGACCGGGCGGGGTGACCATCACCCGACGGGCAACACCGGCAATCTGTGCCGGGATACCGTTCATCAGCACCGAGGAAACCAGCGGTGTCGAGCCCTCTTTGCCGCCCGGTACATACAGACCTGCAGAGTCCACCGGTCGAACCAGCCGCCCGGTGATCGTGCCGTCGTCCCGGGTCAACAGCCAGGAATCCTCCATCTCCCGTTCATGAAAATGACGAATCCGCTCAGCAGCAAAGCGAAGTGTCTGATAAAACGCCTCATCCACACGCTCCCGGGCCAGGGCAAGCTCATCGGAACTGACACGCAGGGTCGAGAGCTCTATTGTCGGACAATCAAACCGGCGGCAGTAGTCTAAGACGGCGGCATCTTTTTCCTGCCTGACCCTGGTGAGTATGTCAGCAACTGTCTGTTGGCAGCCATCGTCGGTATCCTCACTGAACCGGTTACAGACCTTCAGCGCAACCTGACGACCTTCTGCGGTCTTCAGAAGAACGGGTGATATCATAAAATGTACCTCATGTAAAAAACGACAGAACCTTGTGGGGAACGATCGGCGCGGGTAGGCCTTTCCTCAGCCTGTTCGTTTGTGTTTTATGGAAAAACGACCAGTAAAGACAGCCTGATATGCCCTGTCACCGGACTTGTCAATATCAAAAAGCTGCTGCACAGGAGCCGTCACCGGTCAACATCTGCCGGCAATCTTCAAGAAAGGCCCGCCATTGTCGGCTGATATCCTGTCCCCGGGCAAGCGACACCTGCACAAAGACCACGGTGTCGCCGGGCCTGACCTGGGCTATCCGCCAAAGGTCAGCGGAGATAACAGTGGCAATACAAGTGTATCCGCCCATGGTCTGTTCGTTGAGCACGATAATCGGCTGGCCATCGGCCGGTATCTGGACATTGCCGGCAATGACCGGTTCCGATACAATGCCTGCCGGTGCACCGCTGTCACGCGCCACGGCCGGGCCCAGTAAACGGTAGCCCATCCGGTTGCTCTGCGAACTGACAGCAAAAGGTGTACCCCAGAAATCCGCACCATGTTCCTGAAACCAATGATCGTGCGGCCCGGCAATGGCCCGCAGGACTGCTGTCTGTGGATAGATCGGTTCCCAGGGGAGACGTCGGCTCCGGGAAAGCAGCGGCCCGGCTTTCTGGGGCAGGATGTCATCAACCCGGATAACACGACCGTGCAGGCCGCCCAAACGGCCGCCGAGATAGGTTGACCGGCTGCCCATCACCGGCTCAACAGCAAAACCACCGGTAACAGCCAGGTACGACCGACACCCGTCAACAACCCCGCCCAGATCAAGAAAATCACCGGCCCGAACCCGGATGGTCTGCCACTGCCGCTCCAGTATCCCGTTGATCCGCAACTCCATGCGTGCGCCGCACAGGGCGATATCCGCCTCAACCAGCATCTCGAACCCCGGACCCAGCAGTGGTATCTCCAGGGTGGCCGACTCAGCCCTGTTCCCCACCAGCCAGTTCGCCACCCGGTGGGCATAGTCGTCCAGCGCCCCGGCAACCGGCACCCCGAAATGTCTTAGTTGCGGTCGTCCCAGATCCTGCACCGTTGCCGCCAGCCCGGCCCGAACCACGCGCATTGCCGGTCTCACCCCTGCTCCTCCCCGCCAAGTTGGGCAAACTGCTCTGCAGAGATCGGTCGGAAGCAGATCGTATCCCCCGGTTGATAGGGAACAGGCGGTGATCTGTCCGGTGTAAAAAGCCGCCGCGGTGTACGGCCGATCAACTGCCAGCCGCCGGGCCCGGCCAGTGGGTACACACCGGTCTGTCCACCTGCAATACCGACGGAACCGGCGGGGACCAGCACTCGGGGGGTGTTCAGACGGGGAGTATGAATGCGGGGATCAAGGCCGCCCAGATAGCAAAAACCCGGTGTAAATCCGATCGCATAGATACGATAGTACCCTGCACAGTGCAGACGGATCACCTCTTCCACCTCAAGACCGGCCAGAACGGCAACTGCCTCAAGATCCGGCCCGAACACGCCCCCGTAACAAACCGGGATCTCAACAACGTGCGCTTGCGGTACAGGTTCTGTTTCCAGCCGCCTCGCACACCGTCTGAGCAGGTCAATCAGGGCGTGCCAGGTGATCTTTTCCGGATCATAGTACAGTGCCAACGTGCAGTAGGAAGGAACCACCGCTTCAACAGCCGGGTGTTGCGCAGCGGTAAGCAGGGCGGCCAGGCGATGCACCCGGTCATTACATACCGGATCGATACCCTTGCCGAGCTCAACGATCAGCAGGCGATCACCGCTCACGCGTACCTGGAGTGCTTCCATGCAAAATCACATTGAACGTATGCTCACCCCGGCCGCTTCCAGGTGCTGCCGCATGGCCTGTGCAATCTGCACACTGTTCGGGTTGTCACCGTGCACACAGAGTGTCTGTGCGCTCAGGGAAATCTCGGTTCCGTCAATGGTCTGCACCACCCCTGCGGTGACCATGCGCACTGCCCGTGCCGCCACCTGTTCAGGGTCATGCAGCACTGCAGCAGGGTGTCGGCGTGGTACAAGGGTGCCCTCGGCAGTATACCCCCGATCCGGAAAGGCCTCAAAAACCGCTGTCACTCCCTCGGCTTCAGTAAGAGCGGCCATGCGGGTATTATCACTGCCACTCAGCAGCACCAGACGTAAACCCGCATCAAGGCGGGCAATGGTTTTGGCCATGGCTCGTACCAACGCCTCATTGCCCACTGCCATATTGTAGAGGGCACCATGTGGTTTGACATGGTGCAATCGACACTGATGAGCTGTACAAAACGCCTGCAGTGCACCGATCTGATAGGTCAGGTACGCATCAATCTCCTCAGGGCTGCAGGCTAAATTCCGACGACCAAATCCCAGGAGATCCGGAAAACCCGGGTGAGCCCCCACGGCAACACCGTGGTCCCGGGCAAGCCTGACTGTTCCGGCCATCACCTGCGGGTCGCCGGCGTGAAAACCGCAGGCAATGTTCACTGATGAGATCAGACCTATGATCTCGCTGTCTTTGCCCAGTGTATAGGCGCCGTAACCCTCGCCCATGTCACAGTTCATATCAACGTGCATGCACCACCTTATCTGAACAAAAGCGAGATCCGCAAGACCGCTCCTAGATCCGGTTCTGCTGGAGAGAACGTATATCTTTCCGCAGCTCTTCAAGTACCTCCTGCAAAAGAGTGACATTTTCTTCCAACATTGCCAGGCGTTTATCCATCTGCAGGGCTGCATGCTCCACCTGCACCACTTCGGTCTGTTGCAAGTCCACAGGCGATGCTTCGGCAGCAAGCAGGTGAACATAGCGTTGTTCTTTCTGACCGGGCCGGCGTGGTACCTGCGCCACTAACTCCAGAGCCTGCAGATGTTCCAGAGCGGCAGCCACCTCCTCCAGGCTTTCAAAAGGGTGGAGTGAAACCGTGCGGGAACGCAGCTCACCCGGTGTCTGCGGTCCGCGCAGAAGAAGCGCACTCAACAGGGCGGCATCTCTGTTGTCAAGATCATGATCCTTAGTAAAGGCCTGCCAGAATTTTGGTACTCTGCCGGCATCACTTTGATAGACAATACGCTGTTCCTTCAGAGCCTGCACCGTCTCAAGCACCGACTGTTCATCTGCATTCATAACCGGCAACCGGTTACTCTTCTGATTACAGGCATTGCGCAAGGCGTTGAGTGAAAGGGGGTAGTATTCCGGGGTGGCCAGTTCCTTCTCTATCAGGCTGCCCAAAACACGAACTTCAAGAATAGTAAGATGAGTGCTCATGACCTGTTGCTGGTTTTGAAATAAAAAGTATGGATGATGTTCCGGTAGATCGACCTGTTGTTCAGGGAAATTACCGTTCCGGTCAGAAAAGTGCCGGTGGTCTTGTGTGTGCAGAGCAGTGGAGTCAGCCATAAACCGCTGTACGATAGATAACCGCCAATACCCCGGGCGACTCTATCCGGCCATAAACAAGGTACCGCTCTGTTAACAGGAGCTGTCTATGATAAAGACAAAACAGGTTCTCACCTCTTCTGTTGCTCCATCCCCTATCAGACCCGGGGTACACTATCTTTGTTCCCCTGTTACAAGGTCCTTACACGGCGCTGTTGGATGGCTCCGACAACCGGTCGGCCGCATCTTTTTTAACCATCGCAAAGAGCATATCGCAGAGATGCCCTTTATCCGTGTCAGAACGAACGGTCATCAGAAAAACATACCAGACAATAAGGCTCATCGAAAGGAGTTCACCACCGTCTTCTATAACTCCCAGAATAAAACTGACCTTCCAGCCCATATCAATTGCCCCGTGCACCATATCAACACCAACCGCAAAAAAGATCAGCAGCACAACGAGGAGTGCTATATCAAAAAACACCTTCCTACAGACTGAAGAAGCGCTCCTATAGGCAAAGAGCAGAGGTATAAAAAGAACGCCGCCCGCGATCACAGAGGCCGTCAACTCGCCGATATCTTCAAGCCGTAACCCAAAGGGTGGTACAAAAGTAAAATGAGTCGCAAAAAGATTTCCGGCCCACTCATGAATTTGGAAAAAATCATCAACAAGGAAGTATGCAAATAAAGGCATCCATGCACTGTACTGCCACACCTTCTTTTTCCACACCATGAGAAGCAACAGGATAAGGACCCAGCAGTACTTCAGATACTGAAACATCTCGGCATATCCTCTGTCCTCTTCAAGATTGAGGATAATATCAAGAAAAGGACTTCGGAAAAGTGGAAGCTTGAGGTTGGCAAAATGTAAACCGATGAACAGTAGATCGCCGACAAAGAGCAAGAGCAAAAAAATCGATGCCCCCTGTTCGTGTAACGGCTGCATATACTTTCTGACATTCATCAAAAAACCCCGCTCAGCATCGAATTGTTTCTCTTTACAACCGTATCCCGACGTTAACAGCAGCCAATATCTGCACCAGCTGGCAGCGGATTAAAAAACAGGGTTTCCCGCTCGCAGTGCTTCTTCCTATTTTTTTACCCTGTCCGTTCTCTCGTAGCCCGGATACAGCCACTGTCTGTAAAAACCTGACAGCATGTGCAGAGATTCCGGACGGCAAGAGGCGATACCTCCCTTCGGAAGGTGAACACCGCCTCCTGCAGGGTGACAGATGTTCAGCGGACCGCCAGCATAATACCGGCACCATTGGGAAGATCAAGCGGCAACCGTTGTATCCTGGTCAGTCCGGCCCGGGACATCATGTCGGCCAGCTCTCCCTCGGTATAGGCCTGTCCCTCCGGTGTACCTATCAGCATGTTCAAGGAAAAGAGGACCGGATGAATCGGTGCAATCCGACTGTTATCAAGAATAAACTCCTGGATCAGCAGCATTCCGCCCGAAGTGAGTGCTGCCGCTGCCTTGGCAACTACAGCGGCACAGACTTCCGGCCCCTCACTATGCAGAAGATGGGAAAGCCAGATCACATCAAAATCGCTGCCTATCGGATCTGTGACAACGTCGCCGCCGACAAAGGTAATGCGATCATCAAGACCATAGCGGGCCACGGTCTGCTCGGCAAAGGGCCGGGTGGTCGGCAGATCGAATATGGTTGCGGTCAACTCCGGATATTGCCGGCAAAAATGGATGGCATAGGTACCTGGACCGCCGGCCAGGTCAAGCAGACGACGCCGGTTACTCAGATCGACCGCTGCCACCACCTCCGGGGCTATCCGAAAGGCCTGGTTGAACATCCCCATGATAAAACTTTCCCGTTCGAGATTGCCGGTATTGCGGGACGACCGGTGACGGACCGGTCCTCCCTGTCGAACAGCCTCATCGAGCCGATTCCAGCCATCCGCTATAAAATGGTGGTGTAAGATAAGGTGTCCCAGATAGTTGGGCGACTGCCGGTCAAGATATTCGCCGGTGAATGGAGTGACACGGAAACGGTTCTCCTCTTTGTGCAGCAGCTCCATGGCAGTCAGGGCATGGAGCAGCATGTCCAGAGCGCGAGTATCAACCTCCAGCAGCCCGGCCAGGTCCTCCGCTGTCATAGGGCTGCGGGTCAGATGACTGAAGACATCGAGTTTCACTCCGGCATGGAGGGTACAGGGTTTCCAGCAACCACTGGCCATCTTGAGAAGTTTTGTCACGGTTATCGTCATCTGACCCTGCTCCTGTACAGTTTAAGCGGATGCAACCCGTCTCTCTTTATCGTCCCTGCCAGTTGGGCTCACGTTTTTCAAAAAACGCTTTGACTCCCTCCTTGGCATCATCAGTCGTGCAGAGACGGGCAAAGGCCTCGTTCATGAGATCGAACTGCCGATCGTAAGGCAGGTCTTCCGAGGCATAGTAGCCGGTTTTTGCAATCTGGACAGCCAGCGGACTCTTTTTGGCCAGGATCTCAGCCCAGGCCATGGCTTCGGTCGCCAGAACATCCTTTGCCACGACCCGGTTCACCAGCCCCAGGGCCAGAGCCTCATCCGCCTTAACCAGGTCGCCATACAACAACAGCTCCAGGGCCTTTTTGCGACCAACACAGCGGGCCACCGGAATAACAGGGCCAACACAGTTGAGGCCGACATTGATTGCTGTTAATCCCATTTTTGTGTTGTCGGCGGCAATGGCCAGATCAGCAGCGGCAACGACGCCCATCCCGTTGGCCACGGCTGCACCATGCACCTGGGCGATGACCGGCTTGTTCATTCTGGAAATAGTGACAAGCGGTTTTTCCATGCGTTCAATCCACTGCCGGTACTCCATGGCAGTCTTCCCTTCCAGCTCATTGACATCAATACCTGCGCAGAACGCCTTTCCCTCACCTTTGATCAGCACCACCCGCACCGCGGCATCATTGTCCATGGCTTCCAGGGCGGCTGCCAGCTCTTCGGCCAGCAGACTGTTGAAGGTGTTCAGATGTTCCGGACGATTAAGGGTGATGGTACCAACATACCGTTCGCTGACTTCGGTGATCAGATGGGTGTATGCCATGACTACCTCCTGTGATGGTTGAGGGGTGAATGGACCTTCTGGTTCTAACTGTTCAGCGACTATCGGAGCAACGTCTCCGATCATCATATAATTGGTGGTCAATGTAGCCTGGAAAAGGCTGGACTTGCAAGAATTTCCTCCAGAGAAACTGGAAAACACACCTGGTAAGCTGGCTCCACCTGTTTTTTAAAAAATCCGGTCTGCCCGGCGGTGTTGCAGTAGCAGTACACAATACTCAATCACTGTAGCGTCTGCCGGCGAGTGTATTGACAAAGACCTACAGTACAGCAACTTGACGGTGGAAGACAGAGCAATTCCACAATGTAACAGAGTTGAAACAAAAAACTGTCTTGCCTGTGAACATATGCCGTGTCAGGGGAGCAGAGCAGATGGCGGCAAGCTGCCTTTGTCTGCAACAATGGCTCATGACAGGGCATCAGGGGCCTTCGGCAGCATCAAACAGGCCTAAAATATTTCCGCAGACCACCTTGTTGAAATCTTCGGGCGACAGTCCCAGTCGTGTGATCTTGCGCAGTTCATGTCCTGGATCCCCAAAGGGAAAGTCACTGCCAAACAGCAGCTTGTCCGGGCCGTAGTGTTCAAGAAAGTGGCGCATCTCGCCGGTTGTGGCCAGGGCGGAGTCTGCATACACATTGTCCAGTTTCCAGATTCCCGTCTGTTCAAGCGCCCGGTACGAACCGTTGAGTGCCCCGAGGTGCGGAATAATAATCACCGCTTCAGGTGCCAGTTTTCTGATAAAGCGCAGGGTGTTGGCATAACTCTCCTCCAGCACTACCGGCAGTTGTCGTCTGGTAATTTCTGCGAGTATGGCTGCACAGCGGGGATCATCGTAATGGTACTCCGGCTCATCCGTATGACGATGCCATTTGATGCCGCGATAGGGGCGCTGCAACTCCTCAAGTGCAAAATCATTCCAGACAAAAAGATAGGGAAAAATCGACTCTCCCCGGTCGGCCAGGTCAAGAAGGTAGTGATTCGCCGCACAGCGAATCCGGCGCCATTCAGCGGTATCTTCAAAGTGGAAATCGTCACGGTCGTAGATGTCCTCAACCGGTGCAAAGAGGCAGGCATCGGTAATACCGGCCTGATCAAGCAGCGGGGCAATACCCTCAAATGGCAGGTGAGAACACTGTATGCCGCAGTGAATATGACTGTCAATGATCCGGGCTGCATCCATGGTCGACCTCCTTTCACTCATCTCTGCAAAGGGTTTTCCAGGCTGTTTTTGTGTATCCTACCGTGCGGTTGGCAGGGAGCAAAGGGTAAAATGCAGTGGATGCACCCCGCCTCTCCATGTTATTTTTGCATTCATCCTTCCACTGCCACACAGTTGCCGAGTGGACAGGAATTTTTTCACCGGCTGCCACCGCTCGATTCTACAGCAGTACAGTGTATGCAGACCGACGTTACCTGTAATAAAGGTTGAACTGTTCTCGACTTTTCTTCTATAGTCGGTGTTCTGCCCCACCACATTTCGGCATCCTTACAAGTGCCTGCTGTTCACGGAAGTCGACCTGTACTCACGATCACACTACAACTAATCATCCCATGACCGTTTATCTGCTCTCCTGTCTTATCTTTCTCCTTGCCGGTTTAATCCAGGGCCTGACCGGATTTGGCGGCGGCCTGGTCGCCATTCCGCTGCTCTGCCTGATCATGGATGTCAAGGAGGCTGTTCCGCTTTCTATCCTCAGCGGTCTGGCCATCACCACTGTCATGGCCTGGGAACTTCGCCATGCCATGGACCGGCGAAAAATCCTCCCCATGCTTATCGGTTCACTGCCGGGCATTTTTGCCGGTGCCTTCCTGCTGAAAGCGGCGGATCCGCTGCTGATCAACCGGCTGATAGGGGTGTTGTTGATCGCTATCAGCGTCATCAACCTGACCTTTAAGCCACGTCCCATCAACCCGTCAACCCTCTGGGGATATATCGCCGGTTTTTTCTCCGGTACGATCTCGGCCTCCGTGGGTGCCGGCGGTCCACCGGTCATTATCTACACAACCCTGACAGACTGGAAAAAAGACGAGATCAAAGGCGCTTTAACAGGTTTTTTCCTCCTCAACGGCTATGCCACCGCTGCGGTTCATGCCGCCACCGGCATTATCACCCGCACCACATGGTCGGTATTCGCCGCCACCCTGGTGTTCATACTTATCGGCACCTATCTGGGCTCAGCCATCAGTGGTCGCATCAACCGTCGTACCTATCTGCTGGTTGTCTATATACTGCTGATGGGGCTCGGTATCCTCATGCTGATACGGTGATGTCGTTCATACCAGGAAAACCGGCCACACTCGCCGCCTTTCCACCAGCAGCACAGACTAGAGCAGCCGGATTGTATAAAAAATCAACCAACAGGATCTAGCAGGCTGTTGAAAAACTCATAAACAACGGGACATGTAAAACAATACCGTGTATTATCCAACCAATTGGAATAACTGACAAACAGGTGGAAATATGCGCGGTCCTGACATTCAGCAACAGAAA